>ENA-OQAA01000671-OQAA01000671.1-human-gut-metagenome-genome-assembly--contig:-NODE-671-length-22039-cov-2.715544_pt1 | contig 22039 bp, 27 predicted proteins | sample MGYA00242489_ERZ504515 | MGnify/ENA primary metagenome ERZ504515 (study PRJEB26092, sample SAMD00036237) | human gut metagenome | host: Homo sapiens | study: EMG produced TPA metagenomics assembly of... | reverse complement strand
AATTATTTATTAGAAAAATAATATAAAATTATTATAATAATGTTTATAGAAGTTCAAAGAACGTAAATGAGGATATATTGAAGGAGGAATCACAATGGATCATATTAAATTAGGATACGCGCCTACAAGAAGAAGTATTTTCAGCGCGCCGGATGCGGTTAAATATCGGGGACTTACTGCTGACCGTCTGAGAGAACTGGGCGTTGATTTTGTAGATATCACAGATATTAATGAGGAAGGTCTTCTCTATAATGATGAAGATATGAAAAAAATTGCTGAAAAGTTTAAGGCTGAAAAAATTGACGGACTGTTTCTTCCCCACTGTAATTTTGGTACAGAATATGAATGTGCCCGTCTGGCAAAGGAGCTGAATGTTCCGGTTCTTCTGTGGGGGCCTCTTGACGAGCGTCCGGATGAAAACGGAGTGCGGCTTCGTGATACACAGTGCGGACTTTTTGCTACCGGAAAGGTTCTGAGACGCTTCCGTATTCCGTTTACCTACATGACAAACTGCCGCCTGAATGATCCGGTATTTGAACGCGGGATCCGGGATTTTATGGCTGTATGCAATGTGGTAAAGAAATTCAAAAATATGAGGATCCTTCAGATTTCCACAAGACCTTTTGATTTCTGGACAACCATGTGCAATGAGGGAGAACTTCTGGAAAAATTCAATATCCAGCTTTCTCCGATTCCCATGCCCGAGCTTACAGATGAAGTGAAAAAAGTAAAAAAAGAGGGAACAGAGGTTGCAAAAGTAATTGACTACTGCCGCAGCAATATGATTGTTGAGATCAAGGATGAAGAACTGGAAAATGTAGCTGCTCTGAAGGTTGCCATGAAAAATCTGATCACAAAATACGGATGTCAGGCAGGGGCAATCCAGTGCTGGAACCAGCTGCAGAGTGAGCTTGGAATCATGCCCTGTGCCGCAAATGCCCTGCTGAATGAAGAAGGAATTCCGGTTGTATGTGAGACGGATATCCATGGAGCGATCACTGCTCTTATGGTAGAGGCTGCAGGAATGGGAGAAACAAGAAGCTTCTTTGCAGACTGGACCATCCGTCATCCGGATATTAAAAACGGTGAGCTGCTTCAGCACTGCGGACCGTGGCCGATCTCAGTTGCCGGAGAAACTCCGAAGATTACATATCCGCTGGCTTTTGACCATCCGGGTGCAATCACTGCAGAGGCAAAGCACGGAGACATTACTCTGGCGCGGTTTGACGGTGATAATGGAGAATATTCTCTGCTTCTCGGAAATGCAAAAGGTGTGGACGGTCCAAAAGGAATGGGAACCTATCTGTGGGTTGAGGTGGATAACATCAAACGTCTGGAAGCGAAGATCGTAGAGGGTCCATACATTCACCACTGTGTGGGCATCCACAAAGACGTTGTTCCGGTGCTGTATGAAGCATGTAAATATATTGGAATCAAACCGGATCTCTACGACCCCATTGAAGAGGATGTAAAAGCATATCTTCGCGGCGAATGAAGAAACGGAAAGAGAGGATGAAAATGATGGAAAATCTGACTGCTTTGTCTTATGATCTTCGCAAAGACGTGATCAATATGATCCGTTCCGGAAAGGCCGGACATATCGGCGGAGATATGAGTGTGATCGACACACTTGTAACACTTTATTTTAAACAGATGAATATCAGCCCTGAAAATATGGATGATCCTGACCGCGACCGTTTTGTAATGAGCAAAGGACATTCTGTGGAGGCTCTTTACGCTGTGCTTGCAGAGAAAGGCTTTTTCCCAATAGAGGAGGTTATTGATACCTTCAGCAAATTTGGCTCTAAATTTATCGGGCATCCCAATAATAAGCTTCCGGGAATAGAAATGAATTCGGGATCTCTGGGACATGGGCTTCCGGTATGTGTGGGAATGGCTCTTGCCGGAAAAATGAATCATCAGAATTACCGTGTTTATACAGTAATGGGCGACGGAGAGCTGGCAGAGGGCTCTGTGTGGGAAGGCGCAATGTCTGCAGCTCATTATAAGCTGGATAATCTCTGTGCAGTAGTTGACAGGAACCGCCTGCAGATTTCAGGAAATACTGAAGATGTGATGCATCATGATGATCTTCATGAAAGGTTCAGAAGCTTTGGCTGGCATGTAATTGACGTGAAAAACGGAAACAGCATTGAAGAACTGGATGCGGCCTTTGAGGAAGCGAAAACAGTAAAAGGAAAACCGACGGTACTGATCGCCAATACAGTAAAGGGCTGCGGCTCCTCTGTAATGGAGAACAAGGCATCCTGGCATCATCATGTGCCAGGTGATGAAGAGTATGAGCAGATCATGAAGGATCTGGAGGAGAGAAAGGAGGCTGCGCTGAAATGAGTAAGATCGCCAATAAACAGATGATTTGTGAGGTTTTGATGGATGCGGCAAAAACAGACAGGGATATTGTTGCTCTGTGCAGTGATTCCAGAGGCAGCGGTTCCTTTACTCCTTTTGCAGATACTTATCCGGAACAGTTTGTGGAAACAGGAATTGCAGAGCAGAATCTGGTAAGCATTGCTGCAGGACTGGCAAAGTGCGGCAAAAAAGCATATGCAGTTTCTCCGGCCTGCTTTCTTTCCACAAGAAGCTATGAGCAGGCAAAGGTGGACGTTGCTTATTCCAACACAAATGTGAAGCTGATCGGTATCAGCGGAGGCGTCAGCTACGGAGCGCTGGGAATGAGCCATCATTCTGCTCAGGATATTGCGGCTATGGCTGCGATTCCGAATATGCGGGTATATATTCCCAGCGACCATCTTCAGACAAGGGAGCTGGTAAAGGCTCTTCTGAAGGACGAAAAACCGGCTTATGTGCGTGTGGGGAGAAATGCAGTAGAGCCTGTTTATGAAGAAGAACATGTTCCTTTTGAAATGGATAAGGCAACGGTTGTATGCGAAGGAACTGATATTGCAATCATTGCATGCGGAGAAATGGTAAAGCCGGCAAAGGATGCGGCAGAACTTTTAAATGCTCAGGGAATCAGCGCTTCTGTAATTGACATGTACTGCGTAAAACCCCTGGATGCTGAAGCGGTTGTAAAGGCTGCAGAAAACGCAAAAGCAGTGCTGACAGTAGAAGAACACGCTCCCTATGGTGGGCTGGGATCCATGGTAAGTCAGATAGTAGGAAGCCGGTGCCCGAAAAAGGTGGTGAATCTTTCCCTTCCGGATGCTCCGGTGATCACGGGAACTTCAAAGGAAGTATTTGATTATTATGGCCTGAATGCAGAAGGAATTGCAGAAAAGGCAGCGGAGCTGGTGAAATAGTATGAGCAGATATGTATTGGGAATTGACCAGAGTACACAGGGAACAAAAGGACTGCTGTTTGATGAAAACGGTGCTCTTATCTGCCGAAGTGATCTCCCTCACAGGCAGTATATTGATCAGCGGGGCTGGGTGGAGCATGACCCGGAGGAAATTTATGCAAATACAGTTCAGGTAGTAAAAAAACTTGTGGAAAAATCAGGAATTGACAAAAATGATATAAAAGTTCTTGGTATCAGCAATCAGCGGGAAACTGCCCTTGTGTGGGACAGGAATACCGGAAAGCCTGTATATAATGCAGTTGTGTGGCAGTGTGCCAGAGGCGCAAAGATCTGTGAAAGAATTGCAGAACAGGGACATGGAGAAATGATCCGCTCCCATACCGGCCTGCAGCTTTCACCTTACTTTTCGGCCGCAAAGATCGCGTGGGTACTTGAAAATGTGGAAGGAGCTGCGGAAAAGGCTGAGAAAGGAGAACTCTGCTGCGGAACCATTGACAGCTGGCTTGTTTATAAGCTGACCGGAGGAAAAGAATTCCGTACAGATTATTCCAATGCTTCCAGAACTCAGCTGTTTCATATCGGAAGTCTTTCCTGGGATCAGGAGGTATGCAGCTTATTCGGTATTCCGGTATCCTGTCTTGCGGAAGTGACGGATTCAGACGGAGAATACGGATATACGGATTTTGAGGGATATTTTGAAAATCCCATTCCCATACGGGGAGTTCTGGGGGATTCTCACGGCGCTTTGTTCGGACAGGGATGTACAGATAAGGGAATGATCAAAACTACTTACGGCACAGGATCTTCTATTATGATGAACATTGGCAGAAGCTGTATACAGCGACCGGGTGGTAACTTCTCTGGCGTGGAAAATGAACGGCCAGGTAAATTATGTTCTGGAGGGAAACATCAATTATACAGGAGCTGTCATTACCTGGCTGAAGGATGAGCTGAAACTGATCTCTTCACCTTCAGAGACAGAGATACTGGCCAATAAAGCCAATCCAGGTGATCGTTCCTATCTGGTGCCTGCGTTCAGCGGCCTTGGGGCGCCCTACTGGGACAGTGAAGCATCCGGAATCCTGACAGGAATCACAAGGACGACCGGAAGAGCTGAGATCGTGAGAGCAGGTCTGGAATCCATTGCCTATCAGATTACAGATGTGGTAAATGCCATGAGCGAAGAATCCGGGATTAAGATTCAGGAGCTGCGGGTGGACGGCGGACCTACAAGAAACAAATATCTGATGCAGTTTCAGAGTGATATTGCAGACGTGACTGTTCAGGTGCCCTCAGCGGAAGAGCTTTCCGGAATCGGAGCCGCCTATGCGGCAGGGATTGCAGCAGGAATTTTTGACCGGGAAAAAGTATTCTCCCAGATGACCCGGACAAAATTTTCTCCGGAAATGGAGCCGGAAGTGCGAAATGAAAAATACCAGGCTGGAAAAGGCCGATGAAACAGGTTCTGACATAATTTATCCATTATTCACGGAACAATATCTGAACTGATAACTGTACCATGAAACTGAAATTGAACCATGCAGTCATAACATCGATCAATCAACCCGCCAAAAGGGATGTGAGTGGCTGGTAAAATAAGACAAATAATTTTTAACAAAATTGAGTATTGATTGTCGGGGTTCAATAGCGAATATAGAGAAAAATATAAAGAAGAACATAAAATATCTTGACCATTATATAGACTCAAGTTATAATCCTCTATATAAAATTTTTCGTGTGAAGAGCAGACAATGGGGTCTGAAAAATCCCATTGTCTGCTCTTTTTTGTTTTGTGTATTTTGAATTTTGGGGCATAAATATGCAGAAAAACAGCGAAAAATATAATAATCTGTACAATTCGAGAGGAGGAATATTATGAGGCTGAATCAAAAAGAACAGGAAAAACTAATGCTTCATATGGCAGGAAACCTTGCCAAAGAGAGAAAGGAAAGAGGTCTTAAACTAAATTATGTAGAGGCGCTGGCGTATATTAGTTCTGAACTCTTAGAACTTGCAAGAGATGGAAAACCGTAGTAGAGCTGATGCAGCTTGGCACGAAGATTCTTACAAAAGATGACGTAATGGACGGAGTCGTTGATATGATTGATGAAATCCAGGTAGAAGCGACATTTCCAGATGGAACCAAGCTTGTGACAGTACATAATCCAATTCAGTAAGGAGGAGATAAGGTATGAAAATTGGTGAAATTATGCCTGTGGATCGTGACATTATACTTAATAAAGGCAAAAAACAGTGGCAGTAACAGTGGCAAACAAAGGCGACAGACCAGTTCAGGTAGGTTCTCATTTTCATTTTTTTGAGGTAAATAAATGCCTTTCCTTTGACAGGGAAAAATCTTATGGATATCATCTGGACATTCCGTCAGGAACCTCTGTAAGATTTGAGCCAGGTGAAGAAAAGGAGGTTCAGCTTACGGAGATGGGCGGCAGACAGAGAGTATTTGGCCTGAATGATCTTACCTGTGCGCGGGCAGCAGACGACACGAAGGCAGCATCCATGGAAAATGCAAAACGAAAAGGATTTCTATAGGGAGGGACAACGATGAGCACAAAAATTTCTGGAAGTAAATATGCGGCAATGTATGGTCCGACTACGGGAGATAAGGTACGTCTGGCAGATACAAACCTTGTGATAGAGGTTGAGAAAGATTATACAACTTATGGAGACGAAGTGAAATTTGGAGGAGGCAAGACCATTCGTGACGGCATGGGACAGTCTGTAAAAACCTGCAGTAAAGATGGGGATCTGGATCTGGTAATTACCAATGCATTAATCGTAGATTCTACAGGGATTGTCAAAGCGGATATAGGTATCAAGGACGGCAGGATCGCAGGAATAGGAAAAGCAGGAAATCCGGATACTATGGACGGCGTCACACCAGGGATGACGGTCGGAGCCTCTACAGAAGCGCTTTCAGGCGAAGGGATGATCTTAACTGCAGGTGGAATCGATACTCATATACATTTATCAGCCCACAGCAGATAGACTGTGCGCTGTACAGCGGTGTCACTACAATGATCGGAGGCGGAACAGGCCCTGCAGATGGCACAAATGCGACTACCTGTACGCCTGGGCCATGGAATTTAAGAATGATGTTAAAGGCTGCTGAAGAATATCCAATGAACCTTGGTTTCCTTGGAAAGGGAAACTGTTCAGACGAGGCGCCCCTCATTGAGCAGGTAAAAGCCGGCGCCATGGGTCTGAAGATCCATGAGGACTGGGGGGCAACACCTGCAGTTATTGATCATTGCCTGAATGTAGCAGATGAATACGATGTACAGGTTGCCATTCATACAGATACATTGAATGAAGGCGGATGTGTAGAAGACACACTTGCAGCTATCGGCGGCAGAACCATCCATACATATCATACAGAAGGGGCCGGCGGAGGACATGCACCAGATATTATTCGTGCGGCGGCAGCTCCAAATGTACTGCCGTCTTCTACAAACCCGACGATGCCATATACAGTAAATACCCTGGACGAGCATCTGGATATGCTGATGGTCTGCCATCATCTGGATAAAAGAATCCCGGAAGACGTTGCATTTGCAGATTCCCGAATCCGCCCGGAGACAATTGCGGCAGAGGACGTTCTTCACGATATGGGGATATTCAGTATGATGAGTTCTGACTCCCAGGCTATGGGACGTGTAGGCGAGGTTATCACACGTACCTGGCAGACGGCAAGCAAGATGAAGGATGAGCGGGGGGCATTGCCGGAAGATTCAGGACACGGCAATGACAACTTCCGTGTAAAACGTTATATCTCCAAATATACCATCAATCCGGCTGTCACACATGGCATTTCACAATATGTAGGATCTGTGGAAGAAGGTAAACTTGCAGATCTTGTTCTCTGGAACCCTGCATTCTTTGGCGTAAAACCTGATATCATTATCAAGGGCGGTATGATCATTGCATCCAAAATGGGCGATGCAAATGCATCTATTCCGACCACGCAGCCAGTTTTTTATCAGCCAATGTTTGCTGCACACGGAAAAGCCAAAAACGAAACCTGCCTTACATTTGTATCTCAGGCAGCTGTGGATGAAAATGTAAAAGAGAAATATGGACTTGAGAAAACAGTAGTGCTGTAAAAGGGTGCAGAAATATCAGTAAAAAAGATATGGTGCTTAATGACAGAACACCGGAGCTGACAGTGGATCCAGAGACATATAAGGTTACGGTTGACGGGGAAGAAATCACTTCCAGACCGGCAGAAAAACTTCCGCTGACACAGCTTTACAGTTTGTTTTAAGATGGGCAGGAGAGGAGAGCGTTATTATGTTAGGAGTTTGTCTTTTATTTGTAGGCATTGTATTAATCAATAATGGTATGTGTTCTTTATACAATGTAGATGGAAAATCCACAGCCATCATGAATATTTTTACAGGCGGCCTGTCCCTGTTTATCAACTTTGTTAATTTGGTACAGGGTAATTATTATGCAGCGGGAACGGGATTACTGTTCTGCTTTACCTACCTTTTTGTGGCTCTGGGGAAATTTCTGAAAGCAAGTCCGATTCCTTTTGCATGGTTTTCTACTTTTGTAGCAGTCAATGCGGTGATATTTGGGACTATCGAGGGGGTTACAGGAAGCAGTGCGCTGGGTATCGCACCGGATCTGCGATGGGCAGCAATCTGGTATCTTTGGGCGATTCTCTGGGGAACTGCCTTTGTGGAGGACATCTGTGGAAAGAAGCTTGGAAAATTTGTTCCATATCTTCAGGTGTTTGAAGGCATTGTAACAGCATGGATTCCTGGAGTTATGATGCTTCTGCAGATCTGGTAAAAATAAACCGATAAGAAAGATTTATCGGATATTGGAGGTTGAAGATAATGCTGTGTGAACAGGTTTCAGGAAAGCTCCATGACTTTGATACTACAGGAAAAACATTAGAATTTGTAGATATTGAATGGCATGAAGCTTTCAAAAAAATACATAAGAAAACAACAGATAAAGGAACAGAAGTGGGAATTCGTATGGACGATTCTGTTCTCGCCCGAGGTCTGTATCAGGATGATGTGATTTATGCAGATGAGACAAAACTCGTAGTGATAAATACTCCGCCATGTGAAGTTATACGGGTATCTTTTGAACCAGGACACGAGAAAATGGCCGCAAAAGTCTGCTATGAGATTGGAAACAGACATGCGCCGCTTTTCTGGGGAGAAAATGCCACATTTATTACTGTCTATAACGAACCAATGCTTGCTATGCTTCAGAAAATTCATGGTGTTAAGGCAAAAAAAGAAATATTGAAGCTGGATTTTGATCAGAGGATTTCTGCAAGTATTCACAATCATCATCATTAAGGAAAGCGGATGGAGAATTTATATGTCAGAAAAACAGTTTTACCTTTTGCAGGTAATGATGCATTGTTTCCTATTGGAGGATATTCCCATTCACAGGATTAGAGACTTATATTCAGCGTGGAATTGTCCGCGATATAGATACAGCCAGAGAATATATCCTCCACAAAATCAAGTGGAATCTTGCATATACAGAACTTCTGTCAGCCAGACTTGCATATGAAGCCGCAGAGGGAAAAGATCTTCAGAAACTTCTGCATCTGGAAGAAATTCTGGAAGCATCAAGAATCCCAATGGAACAGAGGGAAGCAGCCAGAAAAATGGGTTCACGTTTTGCCAAAACTATTGAAAAGCTTGGATTGAATATCAATAAAAACGGGATTTTCAGGAAATATCTGGATGCGAGAAAAGGAAAAGCAGTGAACCACAGCTGTATCTACGGAGTCTTCTGTGCAGAGATGGAGATTGCATTGAACGAGGCAATGACTCATTATCTCTATGCCCAGACATCTGCAATTGTTACTAACTGCGTAAAAACGATTCCCCTTAGTCAGACATCCGGACAGCAGCTTTTGAGCGGATGCTACGTGGAATTTGATGATATTTTAACAGATGTCATGAACAGAAGGGAAGATGATTTATGCCTTTCCGCACCTGGATTTGATCTCAGAGGAATCCAGCATGAAAAGCTGTATTCCAGACTGTATATGTCATAGTTTAGTCATGTCAGAAAGCTCTGGGAGCAACAGATTAAAAAATGCTGTCAACAAGTAAATCAGAAAAGAGGAGATTAGTATGTCATATGTAAAAGTCGGAGTTGCCGGACCGGTAGGTTCGGGAAAAACAGCGCTTATTGAGGCTTTGTCAAGAAAGATGGCAGAGGACTACAGCATTGGAGTTATTACAAACGATATTTATACAAAAGAAGATGCCCAGTTTCTTGCAAAGAACAGTGTTCTTCCGGTAGAAAGGATCATTGGTGTGGAAACCGGAGGATGCCCGCATACAGCCATCCGTGAAGACGCTTCTATGAACCTGGAAGCGGTAGACGAACTGACAGAACGCTTCCCGGATATTGAACTTCTTTTCATTGAAAGCGGCGGGGATAATCTGTCTGCAACGTTCAGTCCGGAACTTGTAGATGCGACGATCTTCGTTATCGATGTGGCAGAAGGAGATAAAATCCCGCGTAAAGGCGGTCCTGGAATCACACGTTCTGACCTCCTTGTGATCAATAAAATCGATCTTGCGCCCTATGTGGGCGCAAACCTTGAAATAATGAGGAGGGATTCTGAAAAAATGCGCGGTGACAGACCATTTCTGTTTACTAACATCCGTGAAGGCGAAAATGTGGATAAAGTAGTAGAGTGGATCAGAAAAAATGTACTTTTAGAAGGAATGTAAAAGAATATGCATATGGATAATAAATTCGGAAAAATATCCCGTATCAGTGCCTGTGCAGCTTTAAAAGATGGAAAGACTATTCTGGAGGAGCTGTCTTTTACAGCTCCATATAAAATCATGATGCCTTTTGAGAGAGAGAACGGCGGCATCCAGATCATGCCTCTCTGTGCCTCCGCCGGAATCATGGCAGGTGATTCTCAGAATTTTTTTTACCATGTAAAAGAAGGGGCAGACCTGGAAGTACTGTCACAGTCCTTTGAAAAAATTCATAAAATGGACGAAGGAGCAGCATCCCGGACTATTGAAGTACAGGTGGATAAAAATGCCACACTGTATTATTATCCCCAGCCGGTTATTCCATTCGCACAGTCATCCTTTGACAGCAGAATGACGATTCATCTGGAAGACGAAACCTCCTGCCTGTTCCTGCTGGAAATTATATCCTGTGGCCGAAAAGCACATAATGAATGTTTTCGGTACAGCAGATTTTCCTCAAAAGTCCTTCTGTACAGAAATGATAAACTGATTTACCGCGACAACACCTGCTACGAGCCTGACAGAATGCCGATGGAAGGGATAGGCATGTATGAGGGGTACACACATGTGGCGAATATCTTTTTGACTAAACTTAGAGATACGGCAGCCAATTTGCAGCTTCAGGAAAAAATCTGGCAGATTCTTGATGAAGCTTCAGAAACAGAGGGCGGCATCACACGGCTTACAACAGGAGATATGCCCTGAGGATATTTGGACAATGTGCTCAGAAACTGCAGCAGACAGCAGAGAAGATTAAAAAATTGTATGAGCATGAACAAAAACAGAATATGGGAGCAGCCGATTAGTGGCTACGACAGTGAATATAAATCCGGTCAATATCTGTATCACAAACAATATGTGAATGTTTTTTGTGATACATTTTTTGAATTTTTTGTGTTTACAGAAGTGCATTCTGATGGATTAAAGCTGAACTGCCTGCGAAAAGCGCTGGCGAAGCGGCTGGCATACCTGACCTTGTCCATTGAACAGCAACAGTGCAAAAAATGACAGGCGCAGGAGAGTTTGATACTTTCTTGCGCCTGTTCCCATAGTAGTGTATAATAGAAATCGAGTTGAAAAAGTAAAGCGAGTATTCATTTTACGCGAGATATAAAACGCATCATAGATAAAAGGAAAAAAAGGTGAACCATATTGAAGAGAAAGATTGAACAATTACTGAGTGGAAAATTCAGATACGGGCAGCCGTCTCTTCTTTTTTCTCAGGAACGGCTGGAGATTTCCCTGGAGGCAGGCAAGACTGTCAGGGGAGAACTCTATCTTGGAACAGAGGAAAACGAAAAGATCCAGGGCTATGTGACGTCGTCCAGCCGCAGATTTGTTCCCGGAAGCAGCAGGTTTTCCGGTACAACAGTCTGCATACCTTATGGAGTGGACGGAACAGGAATGAAGCCCGGAGATCAGTGCAGCGGATGGCTGTGTATTACCTCCAGTGCAGGAGAATACAAAATTCCTTTTGAAATCCATGCGGAAAAGGACAGCTTCAGAAATACACAGAAAGAAATAAAAAATATGGAAGCCTTCCGGGAAATCGCAAAAAAAAGATTTCCGGGAGGCATATCGCCTTTTTAATGATAAATGTTTTCCGGAGATGATGGAAAAAGGCAGACAACAGACAAAAAGCTCTTTATGCAGGGCTTTCTCATCAGCCTGTCACCTATCAGAATCTGGAAGAATTTTTTGTGGGCTTAAAGGAAAAGGAACCGGTATCTGTTTCCCTGAAAACAGTCAGAAATGAATTTTATGAGATAAGGGAATCAGTACAGGAATCCTTTGATATACAAAAAAGCGGCTGGGGGCATCTGCGTCTGGATATAGAGCCTCATGGCGATTTTCTGGAAGTGGAGCGCCGGGTGATCACCAGGAAGAATTTATCGGAAGCACTTGCCGTATTGAATATGTGATCCATGCGGACAGGCTGAAAGACGGAAATCAGACAGGCAGGATCATTGTGAGAAGCCCGTATCAGAAGCTGGTCTATGAGATCATGGCGTCCAGAGGGCCAAGGATCAGGCAGATGTAAAGGCGGAAGAAAAAAAACACAGAGCTTCCATGATAAAAGACTATCTGGAGTACCGGGAAGGCATAATGGACTTTAAGACCTGGATCGGAAGCACCCGTTTTATTCTGAACCAGCTTCGTGCTTCCGGCTGTGATTATCCGGAATATCAGATGTATGAGGCGTATATCTGTCATCTGGAAGGACGGGATGAGGAAGCGTCAGAAATCCTTAAAAAGTATCAGAATAAGGAATTTTCAGGAGATGAACTGGAGCTTGCCGGCGTTTATCTTTATCTCTGTACTCTTACAGGGCTTTACAAAGACAAGGCTCAGGCAGTATGGCGGATACAGAATCTTCATATGCAGAAAGCGGACAGTTTCCAGCTGCTATGGATCTTCTTCAGATGGACGGCGGCTATAAAAATCTTCCTCAGAGGGAATCTTTATGATGGAAGAACAGTTTGAAAGAGGCTGCACAAGTCCTCTTCTTTATATGGAAGCCTGGAAGTGGATCAGCGAGGATATCACACTTTTTCACAGGCTCAGTCCGTTCTGGATCCAGGTGTTCTGCTTTGCGGGAAAAAGAGGCCTGCTTACAGAAGAGCTGGTTATGCGTATGGCTTATCTGTCCGGATATGAGAAGAATTTTTCCGGAAGTCTGTATCAGGCTCTTGTGGCAGGCTATGAAAAATTTCCTTCCGAGGATGTTCTGGAAGCAGTGTGCAAATATGTGATGAAGGGAAATCCCCACAAGCCGGAATATTTCCGCTGGTTTTCTCTGGCAGTCCAGCAGGGGCTGCGGCTTACAAGGCTGTATGAATATTATGTGGAGACTATGGATATCTCCTATCAGAGAGAGCTGCCCAAGCCTCTTCTGATGTATTTTAACTACAATGACAATACCCTTGGCGACAGCCGGAAGGCCTTTGTCTATGCAAGTGTGATCACCTGCAAAGAGAAGGAGCCCCAGGTTTATGAAAGCTACCGGGATACTATGGAAAATTGCCCGGGCAAAAATTGCAGAAGGCATATGGACGAAAACTATGCGGTTGTCTATCAGGAATTTTTGCTGGATCCACAGACCGGAGAAGAGGCGGAGCTGGCTGCCGGAAAGCTTTTTACCTACCGCCTTTACTGTGATGACAAAAAAATCCGCAGAGTGATCGTCTGCCATAGTCAGATGAAAAAGGAAGAGGTTTATCCATGTATACAGGGCGTGGCATATCCGAGGATTTATACAGATGATGCTGTGATTCTGTTTGAAGATGAAATCAGAGACGGTATATGTCAACCGTACATTATAATCTGAAAAAGCTTACAGACGACAGTCAGGCTGCTGCGAAATTTCTGAAGCTGGGAGCATGGGATCCGGGAGTTCTTCTTTATTATTGTGAAAAGGAAAAATGTGTGCAGAGAATCTGGAATATTTTCAGAAACTGTCAGAGTCTCCTGCATGTACAGATGAGTACAGAAAAAGCATAAGAAAACAGCTCCTTGACTATTATTCAGAACATATTCAGGGGGAAGATCTGGACAGGTATCTGCATGAAATGGATTACTGGGAATATGCAGAAGTAGACTGTGCAAAGCTTCTGGAAATACTGATTTCCAGAAGAATGTTCCGGCAGGCTATGGGGCTTGTGGAGGAATTTGGTTATGAAGGTCTGGAGCTTGGCAGTCTTCTCAAGCTTACAAGCCGGATGATATTGAAAGCAGATATGGCAGAGGATGATGAGCTGCTTTCTCTGGCGTCCGAGGTGTACCGACAGGGGAAATATGATGAGGTAATCCTTCATTATCTGATGCTTTACCGCTTCGGGCCGGTTGACGAGCTTCTTTCCATATGGAAAAGCGCAAAAGGCTTTGAGATGGACACCTATGATCTGGAAGAAAGAATCCTTTCTCTTCTGATGTTTACATCTGATTACCGCAAAGAGGGAGAAAGCGTTCTGGAATCTTATGTGAAACAGTCAGGCAAAGAGCGGATCACAGGGGCTTATCTTACTCAGGTGGCTTATGGGATTTTTGTAAAGGAATACCCTATGACACGGTTTATCAGACAGCGTCTGGAATATGCATGGGAAAACCACTGGCCGGTGAACAGGATATGCAGACTTGCGCTTTTGATGGACATTTCAAAAGAAAAGCACATGAAAACCAGGCACCGCAAAATAGCAGAGGAAATTCTGGAAGAATGTGCCAGAGATCAGCTGGTATTTGGATTTTTCAGGAGGCTGCCTGCGGAGCTTCTCGGCCTGTGGCAGTTAGATGACAAGACTTTTGTGGAATGTCATGCTCATCCGGAGGCGAAGGTAACTCTTCGCTACGCTCTGGATGCCGGACTTGGAGGGGAACGGGAATATAAAAGCGAACCGTTAAAAGAAATGTATGAGGGTATTTTTACAAAAACATTTACACTGTTTTACGGAGAAACCCTGCATTATTACTTCCATATTGAAAGAAACGGAGAGGTAAGGGAAACTGTAGAGCGAACCGTTACCATGAAAAAGATAGAAGGAATTCCGGGCAGCAAATATCAGCTTCTGAATCAGCTTCTGTCTGCAAGAAGGCTTGGAAAAAAACATGAGGTTGAAAAAGGACTGAAGCGTTATCTGCGTCAGGAACAGTATGTGAAAGAAATGTTTGCCATAGAAAAGGAACAGGAAAAATGAATGAAACACGGGATTTGATCATTGGTATTGATTTTGGAAAAAATATTCACAGATCTGTTACTATGACCGGAAGGCGGAGGAGGCGCGTTCCCTGCCTGTAAAGGTGGGAAGCAGTCTCTATGAAACTCCCACCTGTCTGTGCAGGAGGACGGACACAGATCAGGAAGAATACTGTATTGGCCTGGAAGCGGAATATTTTGCCAGAGAAAAAGGCGGATTTCTGCTGGAGGATCTTTATGCAGTGTCCATGAGCCGGGAAAAAGTTCATGTGGCCGGCGAGGATAGAGAACCCTGGGAGATTCTGGGGCTTTTTCTCAGAGGAATGCTGAAATTTCCGGGAGTCATGGAAGTGGAAAAAAATATAAAATCTCTGACCGTTACCATGGAGACCATGGATTCAATCCAGGTGGAGAATCTTCAGAAGGCAGCAGAATTTCTGGGACTTTCTGAGGACCAGTTCAGTCTTCTGGATTATGAAGAGAGCTTTTATTATTATGTGCTTACCCAGAAGGTGGAAACCTGGAACAGAAGCGTGGGGTGGTACAGCTTCAGCAAGGATAAGGTTGTTTTTCGGAAGCTTGTTATGAGCTCGGGAACCAGACCTGTATTTGTAAGGCTGGAAAATCCTGTAGAAGCAAAGCTGAGACAGCTGCGCAGGAAAGAGATGAGGATTTTTATAAATTTGTAAAGGAAACTCTTGGCACGGATCTTTATTCCAGTATTCAGATCAATGGCGAGGGATTTGACCAGGAGTGGGCTGTGAAATCTGTTAAGCTGCTTTGCTATCAGAAACGAAAGGTGTTTTTTGGAAACAATCTTTTTGCGGCAGGAGCCTGCGGCGCAGGCGCGGAAAAGCTGATTAATAAAAGGCTGAAAGGCTATCGGTATCTGGGAAGCTCCCTTGTGCTCAAAGACGTGGGGATGGAGATGAGGGTTATGGGGGCGCCTGCCTATTATCCTCTTCTGGAGGCAGGAAATAACTGGTATGAAAGCAGAGCCTGCTGCCAGCTGATCCTGGACAATACAGAAGAACTTGTTTTTGTGGTGGGAACCATGGGAGAAACAGAAAAAAAGAGAATGGGAATGCTTTTGACAGGGCTTCCCAAGCGCCCCAATAAAACGACCAGACTTTTATTAAAACTTCAGTATATATCCAGAAAAGAGTGCAGGATCACAGTAAAGGATCTTGGTTTTGGAGAAATGTTCCCTTCCAGCGGAAAAGAATGGGAAGAAATCGTACAGTGGTAAAGGAGGAGAGTCATTGAGCGGATACATTTTATGTCAGACAAAAACTGCGGATTCTCCGTATTTTATTGAGAATATCAGCACAAATATCTACACTCTGGAAGAACTGTGTTACTATCTTTTTCACAATCTTTATCTGATTGATGATACTGTGATGAATGAAAGACTGTGTCTCTGGCTTCAGGATGAACTGAATCTTCCGGGGCTTGCCGCCAGGCTGAGAGCGAATCTTGGAAATTTCAGTCTGGAGGATGTTCTTTATCCTGTTTTTAAGGAGATCAATTATCTGACCTATGAGGAGCTGAAGGTTCTGAATGCCAGGATACAGAACCTTGACAGAGAATCCCGCCAGGTCAGAGAAAAACAAAAAGGCGACGCTCTGATGGAAAACGGTATGTACGTTCATGCCATTCAGGTTTATCAGAAGCTTCTTGAGGAAAATGATCTGGAAGAATATGGACAGGGGCTTACTGCAAAAGTATGCCACAATCTGGGCTGTGCTTTCAGCTACCTTTTCCAGATGGAAAAGGCCTTGGAGTATTTCAGAAAGGAATGGGAATCGGGCGGCGAAAGACAGGCTCTGAAAACCTGCCTTCTGGCGCTGCACAGTGTGCGGACAGAGGAAGAGTATAAAGCTCAGGCCAGGGAACTGGGAGCAGACGATGAGCTTATGAGCGAGGTGGCAGAAGTTCTCAGGGTTTTTGCGGCAAAACCGGGGATCACAGTGGAAAAAGAAAAAACAGATGCTCTTCTGGAAAAGCTTACTGGAGAATATCACAGAGGAACCGGGTCATAACTGTTTTCAGGCGCCGGGAACGGAGCGAGCAGTAACGCCGGGGCGTGAATATTTGAACAAAACAGTAGACGAAATGAAATGAATCTGGTAAACTAAGATTATATTTCGGGAGAGATGAATGTCTGCTCCCGCAAAAGATTAGGAGGAATTATCATGTTAGTAAACGCGTCAGAAATGCTGAAAAAAGCTAAAGAAGGCCATTATGCAGTAGGACAGTTCAACATCAACAACCTTGAGTGGACAAAGGCGATCCTTTTAACAGCTCAGGAAAATAACTCTCCGGTTATTCTTGGTGTTTCCGAAGGTGCCGGAAAATATATGGCAGGCTATAAAACTGTTGTTGGTATGGTAAAAGGAATGATCGAAGAACTGAACATTACTGTTCCGGTTGCTCTTCACCTGGATCACGGCAGCTATGAAGGATGTCTGAAATGTGTAGAGGCAGGATTTACTTCCATTATGTTTGACGGTTCTCATTATCCCATCGAAGAGAACGTTGAAAAAACAAAAGAGCTTGTTAAAATCGTTGCTGAGCACGGAATGTCTCTTGAGGCAGAAGTTGGCTCTATCGGCGGCGAGGAAGACGGCGTTGTAGGTATGGGCGAGTGCGCAGACCCGAAAGAATGTAAGATGGTTGCAGATCTGGGAATCGATTTCCTGGCAGCAGGTATCGGAAACATTCACGGAAAATATCCGGAAAACTGGGCTGGATTAAGCTTTGAGACTCTGGATGCAATTCAGCAGCTTACAGGAGATATGCCTCTGGTTCTTCACGGCGGCACAGGAATCCCGGCTGACATGATCAAAAAAGCTATTGACCTTGGCGTATCCAAGATCAACGTAAATACAGAGTGCCAGATCTCTTTTGCAGAAGCTACACGTAAATACATCGAAGAAGGCAAAGATCAGCAGGGCAAAGGATTTGACCCGCGTAAACTTCTTGCTCCGGGATTTGAAGCAATCAAGGCAACTGTAAAAGAAAAAATGGAGCTTTTCGGTTCTATTGACAAAGCCTGAATAAAAGTGCGATATAAATAATTTATAAAAGAGCTGCGGTATTGAACTGGTTCAGAGAAGTGCTGTTCCTGTCAGGTACGGCAGCTCTTTTTCATTGTTTTAAGACATGTTTTACGACAGGAAAGATTCTATGACAGAAAAGAATGAAATAGTTTTAATGAATTTTACCGGAGTTTATAAGGAACAGGAATTTTATAGGGAAGAAAAAATTTCCTGGGTGGATGTGCAGGGGCTTTCCGGGTGCAGCTGCTACTGTGACGGGGAAGCTCAGGAAATACTGGAAAAGAAAATTGCAGATCTGCCGGTAAAAGGCATTCATTTTGTGGATTCTGGGAACTATCATTATATGAGCCTGCTCTGGCTGAAAAAAGTACACACGCCATTTCGCCTGCTTGTATTTGACAATCACACGGACATGCAGCCGCCTGCATTCGGAGGGCTTCTGCCTGCGGAGGATGGGCGGCAGAGGCTTTAAAGGCCCTTCCGTTTCTGCAGGAGCTTGTGCTTGTGGGACCGGACAGAGAGGCTTATGAACAGACGGAAGAAGAGATCAGAAACAAGGTCCGTTTCCTTTCTAGGGAAGATCTGCAGGAGATGACGGAACAGGAAAAGAAAACTTTTTTTGAGGAGATTTCCGATAATCTTCCCCTTTATATTTCTGTAGATAAGGACGTGCTCCGTCCCGGAGACGCATGACTGCATGGAGCCAGGGAGATATGACGGCAGAGGAACTGGAATCTTATATCAGGGCTTTGTGCAGGCGGCAGGAGCCTGCGGGAATGGACGTATGCGGAGAATACGATGCCGAAGAAGACGGAACCTGTAATGACAGGGTAAACGGGATGTTGCTGAATGTATGGAAAGACTGGAGGGATTCCCATGAAAAATGAGCTTTTTACCATTGGACCTTTTACTGTGTACAGCTATGGTTTTATGATCGCAGTGGGTGTGTTTGCGGCGTGGCTGACAGCAGAATACCGGGCAAAAAAATACCGTGCAGATACAGACCAGATATTTTTTCTGGTGTTGTGGTGTCTGGTGGGAGGACTTCTGGGCGCCAAGCTTTTGTTCTGGATCACAGAATGGAAAGAGGTTGCAGCAGATCCAGGTTTTATTTTAAGGACAATGACAGACGGATTTGTTGTTTATGGAGGAATTATAGGAGGAATTATCGCAGGCTGGCTGTACAGCAGGATAACAAAACTGAATTTCCTGAAATATTTTGACCTTATGATCCCGTCTGTGGCTCTGGCTCAGGGATTTGGAAGAATCGGCTGCCTTCTGGCAGGCTGCTGCTACGGAAAAGAAACCTCCGGATGGCCGTCCATTACTTTTCATGATTCTGATTTCGCCCCTAATGGTGTGGCTCTGGTTCCCACTCAGATTTATTCCAGTGTGCTTGATTTCGTGCATTTCGCAATCCTTCTCTGGATTGCCCGGAACAAAAAGGCAGACGGACAGGTAGCTGCCTGCTATATGATCTTTTACAGCGCAGGGCGGTTTATACTGGAATTTTTCAGAGGAGATCTGATCAGAGGAAGTGTGGGAGCTCTGTCCACGTCTCAGTTTATCAGTATTTTTATAATGGCTGCAGGGCTTGCTATGCTCTGGTTTACAACCGTAAAGGCCGGAAGAAAATAGGTGTTCAGTTTATACTTCGGACATACAGAAAAGTAAAACTCATATGCAGCTGCAATTTGCAGAGAATAAAAGGTGCAGGTTCTTTAAGCAAAGGAACCTGTATTTTTTGTCGAAAACTTTTACTTGACAATAAGGGCAAATTATAATAGCATGTACATATAAAAACGAACATAAGTTTGCGAAATCAATAAAGAACAGCGATAAGGAGAATTGAGATTATGATAAATGAAGAGAAGCAGAAGGCACTGGAATCCGCGCTTTCACATATTGAGAAACAGTATGGAAAGGGCTCTGTTATGAAACTGGGAGAATCGGGGGCTCATATGCAGGTAGAGACGATTCCTACCGGCTCTCTGGGGCTTGATATTGCCCTTGGAGTAGGCGGCGTGCCCAAGGGACGTATTGTTGAGATCTATGGACCGGAATCCAGTGGTAAAACAACCGTTGCCCTGCATATGGTTGCAGAGGTTCAGAAACGCGGCGGAATTGCGGGATTTATTGATGCGGAGCATGCGCTTGATCCTGTTTATGCAAAAAATATCGGTGTGGATATCGACAATCTTTATATTTCTCAGCCGGATAACGGAGAACAGGCTCTGGAGATCACTGAGACTATGGTGCGCTCCGGCGCTCTGGATATTGTAATCGTGGACTCTGTTGCAGCCCTGGTTCCCAAGGCAGAGATCGAGGGAGAGATGGGAGACAGCATGTAGGCTTCATGCCCGTCTGATGTCACAGGCTCTCCGTAAGCTGACTGCTGTGATCAGCAGATCCAACTGTGTGGTTATTTTTATCAATCAGCTTCGCGAGAAGGTTGGAGTTATGTTCGGAAATCCGGAGACAACTACAGGCGGACGCGCTCTGAAGTTTTATGCATCGGTACGTCTTGATGTCAGAAGAGGCGAAACTCTGAAGCAGAGCGGAGAAATGGTGGGAAATCATACAAAAGTAAAAGTAGTAAAGAATAAGGTTGCTCCGCCGTTTAAACAGGCAGAGTTTGACATTATGTTCGGAACCGGAATCTCCAGAGAGGGAGAGATCCTCGACCTGGCGGCAGAGTGCTCAGTGGTAAACAAAGTGTGCATGGTATTCCTATCAGGGAGAAAAGATTGGTCAGGGACGTGAGAATGTAAAGGTATTTCTTAAGGAACATCCAGAAATATGTGAAGAAATAGAAAAAAAGGTAAGGATCCATTACCATCTTCTTCCGGGAGAAGAGGGAGAGGCGGAAGCAGCAGGCGCAGACAAAGAAAGCACTTCCCCGGCAGAAGCTGACGAGATCTGATAAGACAGTATGATGATGGAAATTCAGGAAGAACAGAGACAGGCGCGAAAAAAGGCCATGAAGCTTCTGGAATGTATGGACCGGACAGAGAAAGGACTCAGCGACCGTCTTTTGCAGGCAGGTTTTTCAGAGCAGGCGGTTCTGGACGCAGTATCTTATGTAAAAAGCTATGGATATATCAATGACAGCAGATATGCATTGAATTATATTACATATCGTATTCATGAAAAAAGCCGGCAGAAGATCTTTCAGGAGCTTTATACAAAAGGAATTGACAGGGAGACTGCCTCTGAAGCGTGGGAGCAGGCGTGCAGCCTTGAGGAACCTGACGAGAGGATGATACTGAGGCGCACCATAGAAAAGCGATGCAGTCCGGTAACAGAACTGGATGAGAAGGAGATGCGCCGCCTGTACGGGTATCTGGCAAGGCGGGGCTTCCGGCCGGGAGAAATTTCCTCTGTTCTGGAGGAAATGGAAATTAGTTTTCATAAAAATTATGGCAACAAATAGGTAGAAAAACTTGACAGATTTCTCAAAAACAGATAAACTTGTATTGTTGTATTTGTACAATGAAAACTAAATAAGGAGGTGCTCCTGTGACAACTATCATCATAAGTGTAATTGTCGCTGTAGTGGTCGCACTGCTTATTGCGGTTCCTCTTACTTGCAAGCTTGCTGTCGAAAATAAGGCAAAAAAGGACGCCGAGGTTGTCGGCACAGCAGAAGACAGAGCAAGAAGCATCATAGATGAAGCTTTAAAAACTGCTGAAACAAAAAAAAGAGAAGCTTTATTGGAAGTGAAGGAAGAATCTCTCCGAACAAAAAATGAACTGGAGAAAGAAACCAAGGAACGCAGAAACGAGCTGCAAAAATACGAGAGACGTGTTTTATCCAAGGAAGAATCCGTAGATAAAAAGGCGGATATCGTAGAAAAGCGTGAGACTGAATGCACAGCAAAAGCTGCTGAACTGCAGAAAAGAGAAAAGAAAGTAGAAGAGCTTGAACAGAAGGGAGTACAGGAACTGGAAAGAATTTCCGGTCTGACCTCCGAACAGGCAAAAGACGAGTTGCTGAAAACTGTAGAAGACGATGTGAAGGTGGATGTGGCAAGACTCTATAAAGAGCTTGAAAACCGCGCAAAGGAAGAAGCAGGCAAGAAAGCCAAGGAATATGTGGTAAATGCCATTCAGAAATGTGCTGTGGATCATGTATCAGAGACAACGATCTCTGTGGTACAGCTTCCAAGCGATGAAATGAAGGCAGGATCATCGGACGTGAAGGACGAAATATCCGCACTCTGGAAACAC
>ENA-OQAA01000669-OQAA01000669.1-human-gut-metagenome-genome-assembly--contig:-NODE-669-length-22059-cov-4.336495_pt1 | contig 22059 bp, 29 predicted proteins | sample MGYA00242489_ERZ504515 | MGnify/ENA primary metagenome ERZ504515 (study PRJEB26092, sample SAMD00036237) | human gut metagenome | host: Homo sapiens | study: EMG produced TPA metagenomics assembly of... | reverse complement strand
ATTTCTTACAGCATAAAACCTCCGGGAGGATGTGTATGCCGCATCGAGGAAGTCTGCCGCTCTGCGGCGCGCAAAGGCCAAGCCCTTTATGAGTAAGGGAAGGAGGGCGTTGAGGTATGTTAGCTCACTTTGTTATGTATGTATCAGGAAAGGAGAACGATTGTGCTTACGATTGGAAATTATGTAAAGGCGAAAACGCCGGAAGAAGCATATGAATTAAATCAGGCGCGCAGCAGCAGGATCATGGGCGGAATGATGTGGATGCGCCTTTCAAATGCAAGAGTGAAAACATTGATCGATATTTCAGGTTTAGGATTGGATCAAATTGAAGAAACGGAAGATGAGATACGAATCGGAGCAATGTGTACGCTGCGTCAGATCGAGCAAAGCGAAGCAGTTAAAAAATTATGCGGAGACGGAATAGAGGAGGCTGTGCGTCACATTGTCGGAGTTCAATTTCGGAATCAGGCGACGGTTGGAGGAAGCATTTACGGAAGATTCGGTTTTTCAGACGTATTAACTGCATTTTTGGCACTGGATACATATGTAGAACTTTATGACGGAGGAAGAATCTGCTTAGCTGAATTTGCAAAGAAAAAACCGGATAATGATCTGCTTCTTTTCATAGTTGTTAAGAAGAAGAAAAGACAGTTCCGTTATGATTCCATCCGTCAGACGAAGACGGATTTCCCTGTGATCGCCTGTTCAGTGTCAAGAGAGAAAGCGAACGGGCAGGAGACATGGTATTTTGCGGTAGGCGCAAGACCGATGAAGGCAGATATGATCGAAAAGAAATGGTCTGTCGCAAAAGATGCGTCTTTAGAGAAAATCGAGGAATATGCGGCTTTGGCAGCGGCAGAATTTAAGTACGGTACAAATATGCGCGGAAGCGCCGGGTACAGACAGCATTTGGCAAAGGTCCTTATCAAGAGAGAAATAATGTCGATTTTATCGGAGGAAATATAATGGAGATACAGTTCGTTTTAAATGACAAACAGGTAAAAGCAGAAGTTGGCGCAGATACGATTTTGTTAAATGTGTTGAGAGATCTCGGATGTAAGAGCGTAAAGTGCGGCTGCGAGACGACAAACTGTGGATTGTGTACAGTCTGGATCAACGGAAAATCCCGCCTTTCCTGCTCGGTTCTTGCCGCAAGTATCGAGGGAGAGAGCGTTACGACTTTGGAAGGCGTTGAAAAAGAGGCTGCGCAGTTCGGAGAATTTTTGGCAGATGAAGGAGCGGAGCAGTGCGGTTTCTGTTCTCCGGGATTTATTATGAACGTGCTCGCAATGGCAAGAGAACTTCAGAACCCGACATTGGACGAGATCAAAGAATACCTTGCGGGAAATCTTTGCCGCTGCACGGGATATATGGGACAGCTTCGCGCGATTAAAAAATATATAGAAGTAAAAAATGCAGAGAAAAAAGGCGGAAAGGAGGAGTAGACATGGCAGAAGGACAGAATGTGTGCAGTGAGAACAAGGAAATAAGAGAAACGATGCGGCAGATGCGTGTTGTAAATAAAGGAATCCGGAAAGTTGACGCAAAAGCGCTCGTGACAGGACGCGCCGTATATACAAATGATATCGCATCTTCAGACAGCTTAATCGTAAAGCTTGTAAGAAGCCCTCATGCTCATGCGCTGATCAAAGAGATTAATACTACACGTGCGGAGGCGCTCCCGGGAATTGAATGTGTGCTTACATATAAAGACTGTCCGAATAAACGTTTCACGCTGGCAGGTCAGACATATCCTGAGCCAAGTCCGTACGACCGGCTTATTCTTGATCAGAGAATCCGGTTCGTAGGAGATGCGGTCGCAATCGTCGCCGGAACTTCGGAAGCGGTTGTAAAGCAGGCTATGAGGCTGATCAAAGTAAAATACGAAGTATTGGAGCCGGTTTTAGATTTCAGAACGGCAAAAGATCATCCGATCCTCGTTCATCCGGAAGAAAACTGGAGAAGTCTTTGTCCTGTCGGAGCGGATAACAAACGTAATTTGTGTGCTCATGACGTAAGTGAGAGCGGAGATGTAGATGCAGTCCTTGCATCTTGCGACCATGTGATCGATCGGGTATACCATACAAAAGCAAATCAGCAGGCGATGATGGAAACATTTCGTACATATACATATATGGATGCATACGGAAGGCTGAATATTGTATCTTCTACCCAAGTGCCTTTCCATGTCCGCCGCATTCTCGGAAATGCGCTTGATATTCCGAAGCATAAAATCCGTGTTATAAAGCCGCGTATTGGCGGCGGATTCGGGGCAAAACAGACGTCGGTTTCGGAGATTTATCCGGCGCTTGTTACATGGAAAACAGGAAAACCGGCAAAGATTATTTACACAAGAGAAGAGTCTCTGATCGCTTCGTCACCTCGCCACGAAATGGAAATCCATGTTCGTTTAGGAGCGGATAAAGAGGGAAATATCAAAGGGATTGATCTGTATACATTGTCAAATACAGGCGCGTTCGGTGAACACGGCCCCACAACGGTCGGGTTATCCGGGCATAAATCGATTCCTCTTTACGGAAGCGCAGAAGCGTTTCGGTTCAGTTATGACGTAGTGTATACAAATGTTATGTCTGCGGGAGCTTATAGGGGATATGGGGCGACACAAGGTATTTTTGCCTTAGAGTCTGCGGTAAATGAACTGGCACAGACACTTCATATGGATCCGACCGTTCTCAGAGCGAAAAATATGGTGCGGGAAGGTCAGATGATGCCTGCCTACTATGGGGAGACGACGAGAAGCTGTGCTCTCGACAGATGTCTTGAACGTGCGAAAGAAATGATAGGATGGGATGAAAAATATCCCTGTTATGACTGTGGAAACGGAAAAGTCCGCGGTGTCGGCGTTGCTATGGCGATGCAGGGATCGGGAATTTCGGGAGTAGATACAGGCGCGGTTGAAATTAAAGTAAACGATGACGGATTTTACAGTTTAATGATCGGGGCGACCGATATGGGAACGGGCTGCGATACGATACTGACACAGATGGCTGCAGAATGTCTTGAGTGTGAGATGGAAGATATTGTCGTGCATGGAGTAGATACAGATAATTCCCCGTATGACTGCGGATCTTACGCATCCAGTACGACATATGTTACGGGAATGGCAGTTGTGAAAACGTGTGAGACACTTCGGAAAAAGATATGCGAAAGAGGGGCGGAATATCTCGGATGCAGTCCTGATGATGTGGAGTTTGACGGAGAAAAAGTTGTCAATCTGAAAACAAAAGAAGAGATAACGAGAAAAGAAATAGGAAACAAAGTAATGTGCAGCAGCAACGCGCCGCTGTCCGCAACAGAAGCCTTTTCTTCTCCTGTATCTCCGCCGCCGTTCATGGTCGGTATTGCAGAAGTGGAGATCGATAAAGAGACGGGAGTTGTTGAACCAATCGATTATGCCGCTGTTGTAGACTGCGGAACGGTCGTTAATCCGAATCTTGCAAGAGTGCAGACTGAAGGGGGAATCGCCCAGGGAATCGGAATGGCGCTTTATGAGGATATCATTTACAGCGAAAAAGGAAAGAACTACAGTAATTCCTTTATGCAGTATAAAATACCGAGCCGTCTTGATGTCGGAGAGATCCGTGTGGAATTCGAGAGCAGTTATGAACCGACAGGACCTTTCGGCGCAAAATCCATTGGAGAGATCGTTATCAATACTCCGTCTCCTGCAATTTCAAATGCAGTTCAAAATGCAGTCGGAGTAATTGTGAGGGAGCTTCCGATCACGGCGGAGAAAGTGTATAAAGGAATGGCGGAAAAAGAATAAAAGCAAGTATGTAAAAGCAAGTATATAAAATGGAGATATTAAAAAAATATTAAAAACAAAGATATAAAAAATAAAGATATAAAAGATATAAAAATAGAGGAGATGCGCTGTTGATTTGCGGCATCTCCTGCTTTATTTTTGTCGTTATGTAAAAGTTTATTCGTTTATGAAGACTATAGGTACAACATTCTCACATAAATGTGTTCAACTCGTTTTCAAAAAAACCGATTTTTGTAGGATAAATATAACTGTCGCCGATTTCTTTTAAAAGGACGAGGTTTAAGTGTCCGTTTAAGTTTTTCTTATCAAGGGAGATCGCTTTGATCAGTTCGGAAACAGTCAATTTGCAGCTTGTCGGAAGATTGTAGATATCTAAAGCTTTCCGAATCTTTTCAGCGCATCCCTTTGCGGTAAGGCCGCGTTTTTCTGACATTTTCGTAAGCTGATACATGCCGATTCCGACGGCTTCTCCATGGCTTTCCCGCTCATATTGATAATATTGTTCAATCGTATGGGCCAGTGTATGACCGAAATTTAAAAGCATCCGCTCTCCGGTATCAAACTGGTCTGCTTCTACAACGATCCGTTTGATATCAACACATCTGGCAATGATCTTTGGCAGATCCGGTTTGAGATCTTCAAATGAAGAATGAGAAAGGAGAAGATCAAACAACCCGGAGTCTTTGATGCAGCCATATTTGATCACTTCGCCCATGCCGTCATGGATGAAATGATCAGGCAGTGTGTTCAGTACAAGAGGATCGATCAGCACCATTTTCGGGTGGAAGAACGCGCCTACAAGATTTTTCCCCTGAGGAAGGTCTACGGCGGTTTTGCCGCCGACGGATGAGTCTACCTGTGCCAAAAGAGAAGTCGGTATTTGCACACATTTGATTCCTCGCAAGTAGGTAGATGCCGCAAATCCGGTCAGATCCCCGATCACTCCGCCTCCGAGAGCGATCACAAGATCGCTTCGGGTCAGTTTTGCGTCAAGCATTGCGGAGTAGACTTTCGGAAGTGTGTCGAAACTTTTTGTCGGTTCTCCATGAGGGAGGACGAGAGAATGACACTCGTAGCCAGAAAGGGAATCGCATAATTGTTTTCCGTACAGTGGAAATACATTGTCATCGGAGACGATCATAATACGCTGTCCGTGAAACAGATCGGCGATGTATTCTCCCGCGCGATTTAAAATCCCGTTTTCAATATAGATCGGATAAGAGTTTTCCTTCAGATTGACTGTTAGTTTCATAGAATCTCCTTTTATAGCTGTTTTCCGACAACCTCGGCAATTAGTTTTATTTCTTTGAGAAGTGTGTCATATTTTTCCGGTTTCAGTGACTGTGCTCCGTCGCAAAGAGCACACTCCGGATTATTGTGAACTTCGATCATCAGACCGTCTGCGCCTGCCGCTACGGCAGCTTTTGCCATCGGTTCTACAAGCCACCATTTCCTCCTGCATGACTAGGATCGATTACAACAGGAAGATGTGTCTTTTTGCGAAGTACAGGAATGCTCTGTAAGTCAAGAGTGTTTCTTGTATATGTTTCAAATGTACGGATACCACGCTCGCACAGGATAACGTTTTCATTTCCTGAAGCCATAATATATTCGGCTGACATGATCCATTCTTCGTAGGTAGCGTTCAAACCGCGTTTTAATAAGATCGGACGGTCTACCTGACCGAGCTGTTTTAATAAATCAAAATTCTGCATATTGCGGGCTCCGATCTGAATAAGATCTACTTTCTCATTGAAAACATCGAGGTATTCAGGAGACATCAGCTCTGTTACGATCGGAAGACCGACTTCTTGTTTGACCTGACAGAGAATCTCCAGTCCGTCAAGACCTAACCCTTGAAATGAGTACGGGCTTGTTCTCGGTTTAAATGCTCCTCCGCGCAGAAGATTAGCTCCGGCGGCTTTTGCGGCTTTTGCGATCTCGAGCACTTGATCAAAAGATTCTACAGAACAAGGACCTGCGATCAATCCCATATGTCCTCCGCCGATTTTGACTCCTGAGACGTCGATCACGGAGTCTTCGGGATGAAACGCGCGGTTGGCAAGTTTGTAAGGTTCCTGAACATGCATAACTTTATCTACGGAACTGTCAACTTCAAAGAGTCGTGGGTCGATCAGCGTTGTATCTCCGATACATCCGATGATCGTCATCTCTGTACCGCGGACGATGTGTGTGTCGAGTCCCCGGTTTTGACCATATTTTCTACACGTGTAATAGTTTCTTCTGTTGAATGTGGTTTCAGTACGATAATCATAAAAATGCCTCCCTGTATTATGAAAAATATTTTCGGCAGCGAAGGGAAGAACAAAAGCGTTCAACTTCATACTGCAAAATTTTAACTGTTTAAAGTGCGAAACTAATAGTATCATAGAATACAAAAAAAAGAATGTCAATGATTTTTTTTGCATATTTCTTTTATTTCTATCTCTTTTTTCGCCTTTTAATGTGCAGATAAATGATATATGAACAGATTTAAAGAATAGCGCCCGACATTGACAGTCTTGCAAAGACAGTGGTATTTTAGTAGAGTTAATGATAGGCGATCAAGAACAATTAAGGAGTTGATGCAATGAAAATCATTAGACAGATCGGGATCATTTTTACAGTATGCTGGCTTAGCCTTGTGATAGAGAAACTGCTTCCTTTTACCTTTCCGGCAAGTGTGATCGGAATGATACTTCTTTTTTTATGCCTGTTTACCGGAGTTTTAAAGATAGAACATATTCAGGAAAAGGCGGATTTTCTTCTCGGAAATATGGCGTTCTTTTTTGTTCCTGCGGGCGTAAGTATTATGAATTATTTTGATGTGCTGAAACATTCGATTGTACAGTTAGTTTTTGTTTGTATTATTTCTACAATTATTACATTTGCAGTGACTGCATGGAGCGTGAAATTGACACTCCGTTTGATGAAAAGCAGGAAACCAGAAAATCTACAGTCAGGAGGCGGAGAAAAATGAGAGAATTGTGTTCTTCACCGTATTTTGGAATTGCGCTAAGCGTTCTAGCCTTCGGAATCGGGGTGAAATTAAATGAAAAGTTAAAAACACCTGTCTGTAATCCATTGGTGATTGCCATTGTTCTTATTGTCGGGGTTCTTCTTATTTTTAAAATACCCTATGAAGATTATAATGCGGGAGGAAAGATTATTAATATGTTCCTCGCTCCGGCAACTGCCTGCCTTGCAGTGGCAATCTATACAAAAATACAGATACTCAAACAGTACTGGCTTCCGATTCTTGTCGCTGCACGGCCGGATCTTTGGCATCTATGGGAAGTGTTTACGGACTGTGCCGGTTATTCGGACTGGATAAAAGTCTGACAGTTTCTTTGCTGCCGAAATCCGTAACAACCCCGATTGCCGTGAGCATATCAGAACCGGCAGGCGGCGTCTTCCGATTACGGTTGCCGCCGTTATCGGAACAGGAATACTAGGGGGGATATTTGCGCCCCTTCTTATAAAATTATTTAAGGTATCTGATCCGGTTGCGGCAGGACTTGCCATAGGGGCATCCAGCCATGCGGTAGGAACATCGAAAGCGATTGAGATCGGGGAAGTGGAAGGCGCGATGAGCGGACTTGCAATCGGTATATGCGGTATTGTCACTGTGATTGTGTCTATATTTCTGGTGTGAAATATTTTCGGGAAGATCTTCGATGATCTTTACGGCTTTTTGTCGGAACTGTAGAAAAAAGGAATGGAAGAAATGAGGATAAAATGAAAAGAAATACATCGCATACAATAAAAAGAGCGCAGCGTTTTCCTGTTATATTGATCGGGGAAGGACTTCTCGTAGGAGCTGTCGGAGGGTTGATCGTGCTCCTTTACAGAATCGCGCTTACTTGTGCGGGAAAATGGCTTGGTGAAGCGCTGGCGTTTATAAAAGGAAATCCACTGCGGATTGCGGGATGGTTTGCTGTTTTGATGCTGCTTGCAGTGCTTGTCGGGAAACTGATAAAATGGGAACCGATGATATCGGGGAGCGGAATACCGCAGGTTGAAGGTGAAATACTTGGAAAATTGAATCAAAACTGGCTTAAAGTTCTGCCCGCTAAGTTTGCGGGAGGATTTCTTTGTCTGTTCGGCGGACTGTCTCTTGGCAGGGAAGGTCCGTCTATACAGCTTGGAGTGATGAGCGGACAGGGAATATCACGGATTTTAAGCAGAGGGAAAACAGAAGAACGGTATTTGATGACGTGTGGGGCGAGCGCCGGACTGGCTGCGGCATTTCACGCTCCTTTGGCAGGCGTTATGTTTGCGTTGGAAGAACTGCACAAAGGGTTTTCGACAAGTCTGCTTATTTCGGTTATGACAGCTTCGGTTACGGCAGATTATATATCGTCTCATATTATGGGGCTTGATCCGGTGTTCCGATTTCAGTTGGAACAGACGCTTCCCCAGAATTATTATTGGATGATCCTTGTGTTGGGAGTGATTTTAGGTCTGATGGGAGCGCTCTATAATAAGGTAATGCTAAAAGCGCAGGAACTTTATAAAAGACCGAAATTTTTAAACGAGACGACTCGTCTTATGATCGCGTTTTCGGCGGCGGGAGTGCTTGGACTTTGCATGCCTTCGGTACTTGGAAGCGGAGGGGATCTGATCGTTGCTTTGACGGATAAAGAGATGGTGTTGAAAGTTGCGATCATTACGTTTCTTGTGAAATTTCTGTTTTCGGCAGTCAGTTTCGGATCCGGCGCTCCTGGCGGAATTTTTTTTCCGCTTCTGATATTAGGCGCAATGGTCGGCGGAATCTTCTCTATGACAGGAACGGAAATCTTCGGTTTAGATCCGATGTATATGAATAATTTCGTTTTACTGGCAATGGCCGGATTTTTCACGGCGATCGTTCGTGCGCCGATCACAGGGATCATACTTCTGTTTGAGATGTCCGGCTCGGTAAGTCAGATGCTTTCTCTTGCACTTGTTTCGGTGACTGCATATGTCACTGCAACTTTGGTAAGATCTGAACCGATTTATGAAAGCCTTCTGGCAAATCTGCTGCAAAGAGAAAAAGAGGAAGAACAGCCGGTTTATGCGGGCGGGCAGAAAGTGCTGAGCGAGTTTGTGATCATGGGAGGTTCTGCTCTTGAAAACCGCACCGTCATGGAAATAGATCTGCCGGACAACTGCCTTCTTGTCGCGGTAGACAGAGGCGGAAAAGAGTTTATTCCGAAAGGAAAAACATGCCTTATGGCAGGCGATAAACTGACGGTTATGGCAGATGAACGAGATGCGGGATATGTACATGACAAAATGAAAAACTTATGTTATACTTCATTTTAGGTCAGCATTGATTTTAAATAGTTAATGTGAAGAAAACAAAGGAGAGTACGATATGAAAAGAGTACTGTTAAAGCTGAGCGGAGAAGCGCTCGCGGGAGATAAAAAAACAGGTTTTGACGAGGCAACCTGTATTAAAGTTGCAGAGCAGGTAAAGAAACTGACTGAGGATGGCATTCAGGTGGCGATCGTGACCGGAGGAGGCAACTTCTGGAGGGGAAGGACGAGCGAGACGATCGACCGGACAAAAGCAGATCAGATCGGAATGCTGGCAACGGTGATGAACTGTATTTATGTATCTGATATTTTCCGTTATGTCGGGATGAAAACAGAAGTGTTTACGCCGTTTGTATGCGGTTCGTTTACGTCATTATTCTCAAAAGATGCGGCAGTAGCGGCGCTGGAAGAAGGAAAAGTGATCTTTTTCGCAGGAGGAACGGGACATCCGTATTTTTCAACAGATACAGGGGCGGTATTAAGAGCGATCGAGATTGAAGCGGACGCGATGCTGCTTGCAAAGGCGATAGACGGTATTTATGACAGCGATCCGAAAGTGAATCCGGAAGCGGTCAAATATGACGAGATATCCATACAGGAAGTGATCGATCAGAAACTTGCCGCGGTGGATCTTACAGCATCGATTCTCTGCCTTGAAAATAAGATGCCGATGCTTGTATTCGGTTTGAACGAGGAAAACAGTATTGTGGAAACGATGAGCGGAAACTTTACGGGAACGAAAGTGACTGTATAAGCGTTATAAAAAATTTGCAGGAGGATATAAATATGAATGAAAGATTGACGACATATGATTCAAAGATGACAAAAACGATCAATAATCTTGACGGAGAATTAGCTACGATCAGAGCCGGTCGCGCAAATCCACATGTTCTTGATAAATTGACAGTTGATTATTACGGATCGCCGACACCGATCCAACAGGTGGCAAACGTATCTGTCCCGGAAGCAAGGATGATTCAGATCCAGCCGTGGGAAAAGAGCATGCTCAAAGAGATTGAGAAAGCGATCCTTATGTCAGATCTCGGCATCAATCCGACTAATGACGGTTCGACGGTTCGCCTCGTATTCCCTGAACTTACGGAGGATCGGAGAAAAGAACTGGCAAAAGATGTGAAGAAAAAAGGAGAGGCTGCGAAAGTGGCTGTCAGAAATATCCGTCGTGACGGAAATGTAGCGTTTAAGAAGTTAAAAGGAACGGAAGTTTCGGAAGATGAGATCAAAGATCTGGAAGACGATCTTCAGAAGATTACGGATAAATATATCGAAAAGATTGATAAGATGGTCGAGGTAAAGACAAAAGAGATTATGACTGTGTAATCGGATTCTTAACGCCGTTACAAAAACTGGGGGCTTTGATTGTAAGCCCCCTTTCGTATAGAGAGGAAGAAAAGATGAACGTACCGCAGCATATAGCAATTATTTTAGACGGAAATGGCAGATGGGCGAAAGCAAAGGGGATGCCGCGAAACTACGGACACGCACAGGGAAGCAAAAATGTGGAGAAAATCTGTGAAGAGGCATGGCGTATGGGAATTAAATATCTGACGGTTTATGCATTTTCAACAGAAAATTGGAGCCGCCCGGAAAATGAAGTTGCGGCTCTTATGAAACTGCTTCGTAATTATATGAAAACATGCTTGAAAACAGCGGCCAAGAATGATATGAAGATCCGTGTGATCGGAGATATTGAGCCGTTGGATGACGATATCAAAAGCAGGATTCGCGAGCTAGAAGCTGCTACCACAGACAACGGCGGTCTGAATTTTACGATTGCCTTGAATTACGGAAGCAGAGATGAGCTGACACGGGCAGCGCAAAAAATGGCGAAAGACTGTGCAGAAGGAAAGATAAAAGCAGAAGAGATTGATGAATCGGTGTTTGAGACATATTTAGATACTCATGGGATTCCGGATCCAGATATGATGATCCGAACGAGTGGGGAGCAGAGATTGTCGAATTATCTTCTTTGGCAGCTTGCATATTCGGAATTTTATTTTACGGATGTGCCTGGCCGGATTTTACAAAAGAAGAACTTGTAAAAGCAATCGAAGAATATAACCACAGACACAGAAGATTCGGCAAAGTTGAGGAGGCGTAATCTATGTTTAAAACACGGTTGTTGAGCGGCATTATGCTGATGATCATTGCATTGACGACAGTGATTGCCGGAGGGCAAGTTTTATTTACGGTTCTTTTCGCGATCAGCCTGATCGGAATGTCAGAACTTTATAAAGTGTTTGGCATTGAGAAAAAAGCGCCGGGAATTGTCGGTTATATTTTTGCTTTCGGGTATTATGCGCTTATTTATATGGAAGAATATCTCCCGGGAGAAAAACATACATGGTTTATGCTGCTTTTTATGGCGTATTTGATCTGCCAGATGGCAGTGCTTGTATTTTCTTATCCGAAATATAATACACAGCAGATCATGGCGGCATTTTTCGGAGTATTTTATGTAGCGGTAATGCTGTCTTACATTTACCTTACAAGAATGCTTCCGGGAGGAGTGTTTACCGTATGGCTTGTGTTTATCTGTTCGTGGGGATGCGATACATGTGCATACTGTGTAGGCATGCTCATCGGAAAGCATAAGATGGCTCCGGTTCTGAGTCCGAAAAAATCCGTAGAAGGCGGGATAGGAGGAATTGCAGGCGCAGCCCTGATTGGTGTGCTTTATGCATTAGCTGTGAACCACTGGGGAAATGCAGGGGCGAGTATCGTTTCTTATGCAGTGATCGGTGCAGTCGGCGGCGCAATTTCCCAGATCGGCGATCTGGCGGCATCGGCGATCAAACGTTATCATAATATTAAAGATTACGGGAAACTGATTCCGGGTCATGGAGGAATTCTGGATCGTTTTGACAGTGTCATTTTTACTGCTCCGATCATATATTATCTTGCGGTTTTATTGTAAGACATAAGGGCATTATGAAGCCGGAAGATAAGTTTACGGGCGATATGTTACAGGACAGATGCAGAAGTGAGGTACAAAGATATGAAAAGAATCGCTGTCTTAGGGTCTACCGGCTCGATCGGAACCCAGACGCTTGAAATTGTAAGAACAAACAAAGATATAAAAATCACGGCGCTTGCTGCGGGAAATAACATTGAACTTCTGGAAAAACAGATCCGGGAATTCAAACCGTCGATTGCCGCAGTGTGGAATGAGGAAAAAGCCGCAGAGCTGAAAATAAAGACTGCGGATCTGGATGTGGAGATCTTATCCGGGATGGACGGATTGCTTGCCGCTGCATCTTGGAAAGATTCACAGATTGTTGTAACTGCGATTGTAGGTATGATCGGAATCCTGCCGACGATCGAGGCGATCAAAGCCGGAAAGGATATTGCGCTGGCAAATAAAGAAACACTTGTGACGGCAGGGCATATTATCATGCCGCTGGCGGAACGATATAAAGTGTCGATCCTTCCTGTAGACAGTGAACACAGCGCGATTTTTCAGTCGCTTCAGGGGGGACAGCGCAAAGCTCTCCATAAAATATTATTGACTGCTTCGGGCGGACCGTTCCGCGGGAAAAAAAGAGAAGAACTTACCGGTATACAAGTTGAAGATGCTTTGAAACATCCAAACTGGGAGATGGGACAGAAGATTACGATCGATTCTTCTACAATGGTGAATAAAGGTCTTGAAGTGATAGAAGCCAAATGGCTTTTTGACGTTTCGGTCGATCAGATCCAAGTTGTCGTACAGCCTCAAAGCATTATTCATTCTATGGTAGAATATGAGGACGGTGCGGTGATCGCTCAACTTGGAACACCGGACATGAAACTGCCGATCCAATATGCGCTTTATTATCCGGAGAGAAGGTATCTTCCGGGAGATCGTCTTGATTTTTCCACACTTTCGCAGATTACTTTTGAGAAGCCGGACATGGAGACGTTTTACGGACTGAAGCTTGCGTATGAAGCCGGGAGAAAAGGCGGTTCTCTTCCGACTGTGTTTAATGCGGCAAACGAGCGTGCTGTTGCAATGTTTCTCGGAAGACAGATCGCATATCTTGAGATTCCGGAGATTATTTCGGCGTGTATGGAAAATCATAAAAATATTGCAGATCCGACAGTGGAAGAGATACTAAAGACTGAGCGGGAAACATATGAATTTATAAAAAACAGGTGGTAGCGAATGGGAATCATTATTGCAGTTTTATTATTTAGTTTTATTATCATCTTTCATGAATTGGGACATTTTCTTCTTGCAAAGAAAAACGGAATTCGGGTAGATGAATTTTCTTTAGGACTTGGACCTACGTTATTAGGAAAACAGATCGGAGAGACAAAATTTTCTCTGAAACTGCTTCCTTTCGGCGGCGCGTGTATGATGGGCGAAGATGATGCGACGATCTGTCGGAAGGAAGTTTCAACAGTAAATCCGTGTGGGCGAGAATGTCAGTTGTTGCGGCGGGACCGATCTTCAATCTCATTCTTGCGTGTGTTTTCTGTTTTATATTGATTATGATAACCGGTTACAGAAGTCCGGAAATAACAGGAGTGCTGGACGGCTATTCCGCGCAGGAAGAGGGACTTCAAGCCGGAGACGTTATCACAGAGATCAACGGGCGGAACGTGCATATATGGGATGATGTCAGTCTGTATACAATGACACATGCCGATGAAGCGCCTTTCAAAGTAGAGTATGAACGTGACGGCAAGAAATATACGGCAAAACTGGAGCCTCGACAGTTGGAAGGCGATGCCGCACCGCTGCTTGGGGTGACAAGCGGAGATATAGTAAAACCGGGGATTTTCAAATCTGTTGAATACAGTATTTACAAAGTAAAGTACTGGATGAATTATACAGTAGACAGTTTGCGCATGCTTGTGACAGGTCAGGCAGGACTTAAAGATCTTTCAGGTCCGGTAGGAATTGTAAATGCCGTAGACGACATGTATCAGGAAGCAGCTCCGGCAGGGTTCGGCGTTGTGATGCTCAGTATGATGAACTTCGGTGTTCTGCTGACAACAAATCTCGGAATTTTAAATCTGCTTCCGCTCCCTGCATTGGACGGAGGACGACTTGTTTTTCTTATAATAGAAGCGATCCGTAAAAAACGTGTTCCGCCGGAAAAAGAAGGAATGGTACATTTTGCGGGATTCGCATTGCTTATGGTACTGATGGCCGTTGTGATGTATAACGATATCATGAAGTTGTTTTGATTATCATATGCTCTTGCAGAGACTCCGAATACGAAAGTTGTTCTAAACGAAAGCTTCCGCATATATATTTAGAGAGAATAAATCTGATGAAGGAGAACGTATGCGGGAAACAGAAAACAATAAGAGGTATAAAGCTGCAATGCAAGGAGTCGGGATGCAGAATGTGAAAATGCAGCAGGAGGCGGCAGATAAAGGATCATTACAGGTGAATGTAACTTCATCGGTGAATTCATATCCGATTTCGGAAGCTCGCATTTCGATTTCGTATACCGGTGTTCCGGAAAATACATTAGAACAGTTGGTGACTGATTCCTCGGGGCAGACGGATATGATTGAGCTGGATGCGCCGCCGGAAGAGTGGAGTCTGGACCCTGAAAACGAACGGCAGCCTTATTCGGAATATACATTGAATGTAAGCGCTCCGGGGTTTGAGCCTGTGAGCATTGCGGGAACAGAAATTCTGGCAAATACAAAAGCAATTCAAAATATCAGGATGAGACCGACAGATACGGGCAGGGAAGAGGAAGAAATTTTCGTCATCCCTGCTCATACTTTATATGCAGAATATCCTCCTAAAATAGCGGAAGATGAGATCAAGCCTGTAAATGAAAGCGGAGAGATCGTTTTAAGCCGTGTTGTTGTTCCTGAATACATTGTTGTTCATGACGGTTCTCCGAGAGATTCGACTGCAAAAAACTATTATGTGAAGTATAAAGATTATATCAAAAATGTGGCGTCCAGCGAAATTTATGCCACCTGGCCCGCAAATACGATTCGGGCAAACGTTCTTGTGATTATGTCTTTTACGCTCAATCGCGTTTATACCGAATGGTATAGAAACAAAGGGTATGATTTTACGATCACTTCATCTACAGCATTCGATCATAAGTGGATACCGGAAAGAAATGTATATGAAAGCATTTCCGTGATCGTAGATGAATTGTTTGCAAATTATCTTTCAAGACCGAACGTGCGGCAGCCGATATTGACACAGTATTGTGACGGGAAAATGGTGAGCTGTCCGAATTGGATGACCTTTTTGTTATAACCTACAAAACTGCGAAATCCCTTGATTTTACTGAGATTCCGGCGCATAGTAGTAATAAACTTTCAGCTCATCTTTTGAGCGATCATATATAATCTTTTCTATCACGCTCTTTAGGATTTCATTTTTGGTTACGGAGTCCACAGAGTCAGATTCTATGATTTCATATACATTTCTTACTTTTTCCAACATAGCGATTTTAGAAGTATCAATAGTAGGTTCTGCTGGTTTTATGTCTGCAAGCTGCTTTTCCAGCATCTCTTTTTCTTCCTGAACCATGCGCTTATTTTCTTTATATTCATCAAGTGTATCTACTCCATTACGGTACGCTTCTCTGATGCGGTCAAATTTTTCCACATTCTTTCTTAACTGCTCCGTAATAATGACGTTTAGATCCACAGAAGTTTCCTGCACCGGTTCAACGTGCCTGTAGATGATGTTGCCAGTGTCCAGAACTTCTTTTATGGATGCAAGTACCGCCGGTTCCAGCTTCAAGGAGCTTACAGATGTCTTGGCAAGGCATTTTCCTTTTGAGTACCCATAGCATGTAAAATAGCAGTATGATTTTTGGTTATTTACTGTTTTGGCAATCATGGTTCTTCCGCATACAGGCACTTCATAAGACCTGAAAGCCAATGTTTGTATGTAGAGGAAGGTCTGGTGCCGGATGGTTTGTATTCGCTTTTGTAACGGATCTGCGCTTTGTCAAATAATTCTTTAGATATAATAGCAGGTTGCTGACCATCAGAGACAATCCATTCTGATTCCGGTCGGATTTCGTTTGTTTCGCTTACGGTACGGTTCCATCGGATCATACCGCAGTAAGTTGGGTTCTGTAAGATGTATTCAATAGATCTGCGTTCAAACGGTTTGTTGTGAGATGTTTTAAACCCACACAAATTTAGATAGCGTGCTATGTCGAATATTCCGGTATGTTCATTTACATATTTATCAAATATGATTTTAATTATTTCAGCTTCTTCCGGCACAATAACAGGAGGTTTTCCGCGCTCTTGGATTTTATATCCAAGCGGAGGACGCGCCTGATAGCCGCCGCGTTTTGCCTTTTCTGTCATACCTCGTGTCACTTCGCCGGAAAGACGGACAGAATAGTACTCGTCCATCCATTCAATGATGCGCTCGATCAAAGAGCCGAACGGACCGTCTACAAGCGGCTCGGAAACGCTCAAGACTTCTACGTTGTGCTTCTTCTTTAAAAGAGATTTATAAACAATAGACTCTTCCTGATTTCTTGCAAATCGACTGAATTTCCACACGATGATACAATCTACAGGATGTTTGTCTGATTTGGCAAGAGCGATCATCTTTTGAAACTCCGGACGCTTGTCAGCTTTCCGACCGGAAATACCGAGCTCATAAAAGATTTGCAGGACAATCATATCGTTCTTTTTAGCAAAGTCTTTCAACAGTTTTGCCTGCGAATCAGGAGAGAGTTCTTCTTGGCCGGATGTGGATACCCTAACATAACCATAACAATATTTAGTTTCATGACATCACCTCGGTTGATTCATTCTATTCCTGACAGAGCAGGAAAATGAGTATAAAAATAACAGCTATCAAGAAACAAATGTTCTGATTGCGATAGCTGACCGAAGATGATACAATATTTTTGAGTTGGGGTATCATTCTTCGGAATGTTACTTGAGCCGTTCCTGTTGGCGCAGGAGCGGTTCTTGACTTTTTAGGTACATTTGCTATAATGTACTTAACAAGACAGCCGATAGGTAGGTGCAAGCTACCCGATCCGGCGAATATAACTGTTTACAAAGTAAGCCGTCCTATCCGACCAAGATACAGGGCGGCTTACTTATGCTTCAAATTCAGAATTGCAACTACAAGCAGAGCAAATGTAAGTAAAATCTGCATTTCTTCATATGTACTCATAAGTATTTCCCCTTTCCACAAGACTGGATCGGGAACCAGCACGCCCCTCGGCTGTCTGGGTAAATACATTATTTAGTTGTTCCCCTGCCACTGTGGGGCAGGAGACGTTAGTTATTTCCGTCCTGGTGTTGGCACACCGGGGCGGTTTTTTATTTACTTTGATGTTTCATTTTTTGGCTGATGCGATATTGCTCGGCATCAGCCACATCGATGAACTCTACTGTTTTGTCAAAATTCTTTTTAACAACCTCTTTTATTTCGTCTAATGTAACATTGAAGAACTCTCGTCTTGTATTAACCATGTTAAGCTTTCTATCCTCAAACGCTTTATGTAACGCAGCTTCGAGAGCTGGCGCATCATCAGAGAATATCATAGCATGTACATCAAAGTTGAATGGCACGGATGCGTCACCAAGTTCATCAACTCGGTCTTGTGGATCAAGACGGCGCGTCATACCTATTTTGTATACATTCTCGCCAAAAGCGCCGATGTTTGAAATTATATATACATATCCAGCGCGCTGGTTTGCTTCTCTGTAATCAATATCTTTCATAGCTTTATCTATATCCTGAAGCTGAGTTTCGAGTTCGGATTTCTTCTGAATTAAATCAGCGTCGTCAGGTGAGGATTCTAATTGTTTTAACAATTTTTCATAGGCCGTTTGATAGTGTGTCTGTTCTTTCTCTATTTTCTTTCGTTGAGCTTCGATTTCTTTTTGAAGTTTTGCAGCTTCCCGCATTTCGGCGCGAGCGGCTTTCTGAGCTTCCTTTTCTTCCTGTTTCTTTTGCTGGTACTCAAACGCTAGTTTCAGCTCTTCAATCTTCAAATTCAGATACGGGCGATTTATGGATATTCCCATTATTGTACCAAGTTTGGAAATGGTTTCCGCAGATTTATTTATCCGGTTTAAAGAAGCATCAAAGTTAGTATATTTTACTTTCCCGACAACTTCATCACATTCATTGTTAAACGCTCGTAATAATAATTTTTGTGTGTCGGAAACCATTTTCTTTCCTTTCGAAGCACTACCATTAACCTGCCATGAAGTAAAGCCAGATACAGCAGTTTTATTCTTTATCATCGCTTTTTGCTTTGCCCTTATTTCGGATAGCTTTTCTTTATACTCCAGTGCATTTGCGAAATCATAATGCGGTTTATATAGTCCGAATTCCTGAACCAATATCTCTTCATCCACGGAAACAAGTTCTGTTTTCCTGTCAGAGATATGTCTTTCAATGTCTTCAAGTTGTGCATTTTTGGAGATTATAGTGTTATCACAATCTGAAATTGTCTGGTTGCGTTGCTGGATAATAGAGTCTAAATCTCTGATTTTGTTTTGTAAAGCAAAAGCATTTTGCATTTCCGGGGTTAATAATGATTGTAAATCTTCATATTTTTGTTGCAGCGTCTCCAACTCAGATTTATACTGTTTTCCTTTAAATATATCTGTGAATCCCATAAGTTTCCCTTTCTTCTCTTGTATTTGTTCCGAGAAAACACCACATTAATTAAAATCTTTCAGCCGTAATTCTATTAGCTTCTTATTGTACCCGAATAGCCGTGAGAACTGTGTTGTAGAAAAATCTAAATGCTCCTCTATATCTGCATCGGAAAGCAATAGATTCATCGCAAATCGATCTGCCTCTATTTCGTACTTAGTAGTATTGAGTTGCGTCCGAGAGTCCATGAAGATTGCATTCGCTTTCTTGTGCAAGAACATGTGACCCAGCTCATGCCCACAAACAAACAGTTTCTCTTTGTCGGATAATGTTTCATCAATATAGATGATATTGTTACGCTGAAAGTACTGATAAAATCCTTTTACCCCGTGTAAGGATAAAAGACAACTATTACATTGAAATGCTCGATTATCTCAAAGGGATTCCGTGATTTGTACTTTCTGACCAGAGAATCCACCAGCCGTTTAATATTCATAACATCAATCCTTTTTATACTTTTTCGGAGTGTATTTCTCCTTGTTCTTTTTCTTTGCCATCTCCATGCCGATTTGCATGGCTGACAGGATGGACTCGATCGCCTCCGGGGATGCCGGATCACCGTCAAACATGAGTCCATCCTGCTTGAGCAGTTGCTCGGTGTTGGCAAGAATCTCTTTTATGTCTTTTTCGTCTTTAGGTTTCAGTTTTGGCTCTTTTTCAGTTTCCTCCTTTCCTGTCATAAGGTAGTCGACAGTTACTCCAAAATACTCAGCAATCTTCTGAAGGGTAGGCACAGATGGAGTATTCCTTCCGTTCTTCCAATTACTTAACGCTGTTTGTGTCACCCCTGCTTCTTTAGCTACCTTGTATGCACTAATGCCGTATTTTTGTAAAAGTTGCTCAAATATTTCATACATTTTTTGTGTTCCTTTCACGAAAATAGCATACTTTCGTAAAAGTAAGTAAAAATGCTTGACTAATAACGAATGCTGATGTAGTATTTAGTTACGCAAACGAAAGTAAGCGTCTTACGAACTTACGATATGTGATGTACTTTCGAATAATGTTTAATTGGTTTTGCAATTGGAAGTATATCACATATTGAAAGTAAATTCAATAACGCTAATTAAGGAAGGTGGTGCAAAAGTGTACGAAAAATTTGCTGAATTATTGGATAAAACCAACAAAACAGCGTATCAGGTATCGAAAGATACAGGAATTGGTCAAAACATTTTTTCAAATTGGAAGGCGGGCAGGAGCAATCCAAAAGCTGACAAGTTAAAAATCCTCGCCGACTACTTCGGAGTATCTATTGAGTACTTCCTAGAGTAGTGTAACAGGAAAGGTGTTCGATAAACATGACTTTGAAGCAGAAGAGGAGGTGAAGGTAATAATGAGAATAAAAATAATTTTTCACATAACAAGGATGGACGATGTTAGTGATGTTTTGAAGAAAGCAGAAGAATTAAAGAAAGAGAACCCCCATACAGAAATTAGTATAGAGGTTCTAATATAGAAAGATTATTTCTTTCTGATTTCGATGGCTTTTAACCCAGTTGTAGAAATTGTGTAACTTGTACTAGAACTATACAGGTAAATCTCTGAGTGAATCCTAAAATGCTGAGATGCAATTTCATCGCCCGAATATGTTCTTATTCCGGATGAAGTAGGAATTTCGATTTTATCTACATTCGTGCACAAGTGATCATTTCCATCGAAATATGAAAAATAAACATCATACATATAGTATCTCTCCTTTTCATAATACTCGGCATGGCAGTGCCTGTATTAACAGTATAGGAGAGGTGGAGGAGAATAGCAAGTAGCATGCAGATCAGCTGTCAATAAAACGGACAGAAGAGAAAGGAGAGTGATTAAGTTGGCTATGGAGATGCTTGATAGAGAATTCCGAGAAGACCAGAGCGCGATATTAAGCAATGAGATTTCGCGGTGTATGATTCAGAACAATATGACATTGGAGAATCTGGACGAGGCGTGCGAGATTGTACGTGAGGTGTTTAGAAAGAACGCCACAATGAAAGGCTGACGAAAAGCCAGCCCCATTATTATCCCTTGTGGCATTCACGGCAACAATGATAACATCCGTCAAACTTTTTATCGGGATAAGCAATCTGCGCAGCATTATAGCTGCCTGACAAGAACTGTATCTTCCAATATACTGTCTGTTAAGTTCGGATGGAAGATAATAGCAGTTTTCTGTATGTACTTCATAATTGCCGTTAATATCTGGATAGATATAAAAATAGTAATTTTGCATCATGATGGAACTCCTTTCGTAGTACTCGGACATGCCAGTGTCCTGTATTTACAGTATAGGGGATTTCATTGGACAACGCAACAAGTACAAACAGTGTTTCATAAGCTTTAGAGAGGTGGTGTAAATGATCATAAAAAGCATTGTAGTAATTGACGGAAAAGAAGTAGAGGTTAAGGAACTGGAAGATAAAGAGGCATTTGCAGAAAGTGTTAACCAAAGGGTTCTTTTTGACAGAAACTACATAATAGAGAAAACCGCGTAAGCGGTAGAAAGGAAGGACAAGCATGGAAGAGATTAAATTACCGACAGTGCCGGAGCTGGAGCTGATCCCGATCGAGCGGAGAAATTTTCCGGAAGAGGATCACAAGCAGGAGAAAATTCAGCACAAAAGAAAAGAAAGAGACAGCGCTGCAAGAGGTCTGATCGCAGTAACGGTTGCCAGCATGATGTTAAACGCGGTGATGGCTATGATCATTTACATCTTGCAGGCAGGACCAATCTAAGGAGGTGAACAAAGAAATGGATGTAAAGGTAAAGAAAGATGCCGAAGAAGAAATGAACTGCATCTTAGATCTACTTGAAGAATGGTGTCTGAAATACGATCAGGATTATGCAAACGCGGTTGTACTTGTAAAACATGATCAGATCACATCGTGGGGAAGTATAGGCAATCACGAAGATTTTGACGTTTACAGAACAAAAGAGCGCCCATAAATGAGGCGGCAACCTCTAGGACGCATAGTTAAAAAATCATTTTTATTATAACAGAAAGGGTGAAGAAAGTGAAGAAATTTGAATTAACAAATGAATTTATTGCAAATAGGTTCGGGACAAAGCTGTTCCGCATCCGTGCCCTTGTTGAGTTCGGCGATGTGGAAGCCGGAGAACTTGGCGGGTATGTGGAGAAGGAATCAAACCTTGGTCATGACGACAATGCGTGGGTGTACGGCAATGCGCGGGTGTACGGAGATGCGCTGGTGTACGACAATGCGCGGGTGTACGACAATGCGTGGGTGTACGGAGATGCACAGGTTTCCGGCGATGCGCTGGTGTACGACAATGCGTGGGTGTACGGAGATGCACAGGTTTCCGGCGATGCGCTGGTGTACG
>ENA-OQAA01000668-OQAA01000668.1-human-gut-metagenome-genome-assembly--contig:-NODE-668-length-22085-cov-3.478322_pt1 | contig 22085 bp, 25 predicted proteins | sample MGYA00242489_ERZ504515 | MGnify/ENA primary metagenome ERZ504515 (study PRJEB26092, sample SAMD00036237) | human gut metagenome | host: Homo sapiens | study: EMG produced TPA metagenomics assembly of... | reverse complement strand
TAACCGCCATTTCAAACCAGCACAACCTAAGACCAGACATCATCCAAGGAACAGCCAGCCACCATTTGCCCATGATCAGATAGCGCATACTTTCTGATAAAATAACTCCAATCGCCGGCTGCTCCGTGGAAAGCCCAAAGCCCAGAAATGTAATACTGGACTCATGAAGAATTGCGTGTGGGAAAAGCAATACCAGCCCAACAATAAACTGGGGCAGAACATGGGGAACTATGTGTTTTTTCGCAATCTCCCATTTGCCCAGCCCAAGCTTTCCTGCGATCTGAATATATTCACTTTCCCGAAGCTGCATAACCTCACCTCGGATCAGCCTTGCCAGAGATGTCCAGTGTGTCAGCGCCACACCTGCGATCACTCCCTTCACCCCTTTTCCCATAGCATAGGAAATCAGGATCAACAGCAGAATATGCGGAATTCCCATAACAGTGTCAATTGCAAAAGAGATGGCAGAGTCCACCTTTTTCCCAAGAGTTGCTGCACAAATTCCAAGAATCAGTGCCATAACTGCGCTTACACCTGCTGCCAGCACGCCAATAAGAATACTCATAGATAAACCGGTAAGAGTACGGTAAAACATATTTCTGCCCAGCCAGTCCGTACCAAAAGGATATTTCAGACAGGGAGCAATATTTTTTCTGGAAAAATCAGTCACCATAGCGGCATCATGAAGCACCACTCCAAGTATGGCTATCACCGCCAGAAAAGCTACAGAAAAAACCAGCAAAATCCTTGCTTTCTGCCGCTGATTCAGCCTTTTCCTCTGCTTTTCCACGACTCCCGAGCTGCCCTTTGAACAACTGTTTCTCATTACACCTTCGCTCATAGTCCCAGCCCTCCCTTCCGGATTCTGGGATCAACAACTCCATACAGTACATTTGCCAGGAAATTTCCCAGAAAAACAATGGCTGCTGTTATTAATGTAATCCCCATAAGGAGAGGCACATCACTGCCAGTTCCCGCCGCTACAGCCGCCTGCCCCAGTCCCGGATAGGAAAATACCTGCTCCACAAGAACGGAACCTCCTATGATCTCACTGACAGATGCAAACTGCAGGGTCATGGCCGGAAGCAGCACATTACGAATGCCATGGTGAAAAATGATGCTTCCGGTTTTCTCTCCCCGCGCCTTTGCAAAAAGGATGTAATCGCTTTCCATTATATCAATCATTTTTTCCCTGGTATGTAATGTGATATTCGAAATTCCGGTTATGCTTAAAGTGACTGCCGGAAGAATGGCATGACGCACTCTGTCCAAAAAGGAAACACCGCTGGCTTCTACTCCAATAGGAACACTAAGTCCAATGGGAAGGATTTTCATCCAGACTCCAAAAATGATCAGTAGCAAAAGTGCCAGCCAGAAAGAAGGAGTGCTGGCAATCACCAGTGAATAGCCTTTTATGATCTTATCCGGCAGCCTGCCTGAAACACCCCTGCAAGTACTCCCAGAAGGAAGCCCACAAGTCCGGAAACCACCCACGCCAGTCCCATAAGAAAAAGAGAATTTCCCAGCTTCACTGCAATGACCTTTGTCACCGGCTGCCGGTATAACAGAGACATTCCTCCATCTCCCTTTATAAATGCATTCAGCCAGTTCAGATATCTCTGCACTGGCGGTTCATCCACGCCCCAGTAGGAGCACAGCTTTTCTTTTTGTTTTTCACTCATACTGCCCAGGGCAGCCTGCCCCACATTGGCCTGTAACGGGTCAATGGGGGAAGCTGATACAAGGGCAAAGGTAAGAATGCTTACTGCAAAAAGCAGTAATATGATTCGTAGCAGGTTCTTTCCTGCGTAAATACCTATACGTTTCATCTTAATTTATCCGTTTCGTTTTTTCCTACTCTTCATACCTGATACATGTACAAAAAGCATTCCTTATTGCTTTCTTTATTCCCACTCCCACTGGTCAACATTGTTTACAATAGACCAGCCATGGCCATGAGGATGTAATTTCTGATCTGCCACTTTCAGACCGTCACATACAAAATAAAGATGATCAATATTGCACAGCCAGATCCACGGAATATCCCCTTCCTGTGTAATTCCTGTGGTTCCGTCCCACTGGGCTTTTTTCCAGAGATCGTAGGATTCTTCCAGGTTGCTGCTTGCAAGTGCTTCGTCCATGTATTTGTCAACTGTCTCATTTGCATATGGAGAATATTCCGCACTTCCGGTATCTTTGATGGTGTGATAAATATTGTAAAGCTCCATAGGGCTATGTGCTCCCCATCCCCATATAAGCGGTTCTGACTGTGCCTGCTCGTAGGCGGTATCCCAGCCAACACCAGAAGTAGTTACATCAATTCCAAGCTCACGCAGCTGATTCGCAGAGTCTTCTGCAAGTGCCTGGCGCACAGAATCTCCATTTGAAAACATAATTGTAAGCTCTGCTTTTTCCCCATCTTTTTCTCTTATTCCGTCATCGCCTTCTATCCAGCCTGCTTCTTCCATCAGAGCCTTCGCTGCATCAAGGTCATACTCTGTAACAGCCTCCTCGTTGTACCATGGCATTTTGTCGCAAACACTATAGCTACTGTTCCATAACCATTGAGTACATTTTTGATCATCTCTTCCCGGTCAATAGCAAGATTAATTGCACGTCGTACCTTCACATCGGAAGTCAGACTGTTTCCATATGTGATACCGTCTTTTTCTTCTGGTTCTGTACAAGGAAGATTAAAGCCACGGTTATCCACAGTTGCCACACTCAGGAGTTCATACCCGTCAATTTCCTGGTCACTGTAAGAGGCTGCTGTGTGAGCTACATCTACCTGTCCGGACATTGCCGCTGCCATGGCTGCATCTTCTTCCATAAACAGCACCGTCAGTTTTTTGATCTTTGGTTCTTCTCCGTAGTAATCCGGGTTTGCTTCAAAAATAACCTGCTGTCCTTTGTCCCACTGCTTCATAATATAACGTCCGGAACCAATTGGATTCTGTCCATAATTTTCATCATAGGCATGCTCTGGTACGATTCCTACAATTGCCATGGTGTATGGCCAAATGGAATATGGCTCATTCATATGAAACTCTACCGTCGTATCGTCCACTGCAACCGCTTCCTTCAACATGGTAAAATCGTTTACAGAGCTTTCATCACGACAGGTATTAAAGGTAAAAGCAACATCAGAGGCGGTCAATGGCTCTCCATCTGTAAACTTCACATCATCACGGATTTTTACAGTCCAGGTAAGACCATCGTCACTGCAGGAATACTCTGTGGCAAGGTCATTTTCAATTCCAAGGTCCTTGGTGGTACGAACCAGGGTACTCTGGATCAATGGCTCATGAACATGCTCTCCGGCTCCCCATCCGTAAGCCGGATCAAAACCGGATTCCGGTTCTGATGTGGTTGGCATTGTAACTACCACAGACTGATCCTCCGCACTCGCATAAACATTCCCGGCTGGTACAGCCAGCAGCATGGCCGCTGTACATAATAAACTGATTACTTTCTTGATTTTCATAGCAGTTCTCCCTCTTGTTTTTATTATCAGCAGAAATATTATTTTCTGAAGATTTCTGATTCTTTTTTCTCCCATCCCTCATTTCTTCTCAGCGCGTGTCTGAAAAAGGCTTTCTGCAAGATGTACATCACAATTTGTGGAGATTTTTCCCGGATTCGGGTGAAATATACCGCAAAGTGGGGCGTGCAGACTGCGGAATTTTTTTCAAATACGCTCCAGATAAGAAAGGCAGTTATAAGCTTTTGTCCTATAACTGTCTTTCTATAGAAGGTCTGTATTTACATGTAATAATGAGTGGAGGTGTTACATGTAACTATGTATAAAAATTCGCATTTCAGGCGTTTTCTGCCTTGCTGCTGAAACCTATTGTACCAGAATCAACAGGTATCACAAGCTCCCCAGGGGGATATTTACCTATTCCCATTTTGCATATTTTTCTGCTTTTATGGAATATCTTACAAGGAAATTTCAAGAAAAAAAAATCCTGCTTGCAGGATTCTCCGACTGCGGCGGGTTGCCTCGAACGGCAACTCCCCTTTCATCGCAGTGCAATCCTGCCCGGCAGGGCTTTCTTCTGTGCTTATTTTACTCAAATACTGCATCCACCAGCTTCTTTGTATACGCCTCTTTCGGCTCATTGATAATAGCATCCGGCTTCCCGCTCTCCACCACTTTTCCGTCATACAGAACCAGCACCTTATCGCAGAAGCTCTGTACAAGTGCAAGATTATGGCAGATAAATATAAAGGATAAGCATGTGTATCCTTCAGCTCTTCCAGAAGCTCCATGATCTGCTTCTGAATGGTCACATCCAGTGAGCTGGTAGCTTCATCGCAGATCAGCACCTTCGGTTCCACTGCCAGTGCCCTTGCAATTGCAGCTCTCTGGCACTGTCCTCCACTGACCTCATGTGGATATCTTTTAGCCAGTTCTTCTTCAAGTCCGCACTGTTCCAGCAGTTCTTTCACCCTTATTGCGATATCGGCCTTCTTCATGCCGCGATTTCGAAGGCTCTCTCCGATTCCGTCTCCCAAAGTTCTTCTCGGGTCAAAGGAACCTGCCGGATTCTGAAAAACCATCTGGATATTTCCATATACGTCCCTCAACTGGCTCTGTTTCAATTTCGTAATGTCTTTTCCCTGGAATTTCAAAGTACCATCTGTAATATCCGTCAGCCTTGTGATCATCTTCGCCAGTGTACTTTTCCGGAGCCGGATTCGCCAACGATTCCAAGTGTTTCTCCTGCCTGCAAAGAAAAGCTTACGTCATCCACAGCTTTAAAAGGCTCTTTTCCCCTCTGCGCAAATACCTTCGTTAAGTGTTCAGCTTCCAAAAGTGTGTTCATGATCTTTCCTTTCTCTTAAGCCTTGGAACTGCTGCCAGCAGCTTCTTCGTATATGGATCCTGTGGATGGTTCAACACCTTTTTTGCCTCTCCATATTCCACCATTTTTCCATTCTTCAGAACCAGAACGGTATCCGCCATTGCCCGAACTACACCAATATCGTGGGTTACAATTATAATTGCTGTTCCAAACAATTCCCTGAGCTTTAACATTTCTCTTACTACCTGACGCTGAACCGATACATCCAGTGCACTTGTAGGTTCGTCTGCCAAAAGAATCGGTGGATTCATCAGCATGGAAATGGCAATCCCTGCTCTCTGGTTCATTCCGCCGGATAATTCAAAGGGATAGCTGTCCCACACGCGCTGACTGTCTTTAAAATTCAGCTTTTCAAACAATTCCATGGCACGATCCTTTGCTTCATTTCTGCTCACTTTCTTATGGGCGCGCATACTCTCATAAATCTGGTCACCAATCGTACGGATGGGGCAAAGCGAGGCTCCTGCATCCTGAAAAATCATGCCGATTCCTGATCCCCGGATTTTTCTTTTTTCCTTCTCTGAAATATCCAGAATATTCTGTCCCATATAACAGATGTCGCCTCTGGTTACCAGGCCTCCTGAACCAAGAAGTCCCATAGCAGCTTTGATCAGTGTACTTTTACCACTTCCGGATTCTCCTACAAGCCCCAGGATTTCGCCCGGTGTGAGTGAGAAGCTTACATCATGGACTACCGCTTCCCCGTCAAAGGATATCTCCACCGAATCATAGGTCAGTATTTTATTCTCCATTGTCGTGCAAACTCCTCCTTGATATCCAAAAAATATTTCTGCCAGCTGCCTGTATTATCCATACATGGCAGCTGGCTCTCATTTAGACCATAGGCAGGTCAAACTCACAAAGCGTATTTTTCCTTAGTTAATATCCAGATCTGCTGTCAGCTCATAGTAATCACAAGGATGGGCCACAAGACCGGTTACATTTGACTGCATGATCATGCTCATTTTAAGATGAGAACAGAACACATAAGCGTTGTCGTCCAGAACGGTCTGCTGCATCTGAATTCCCAGTTCGGAACGTTTTTCTACATCAAATTCTTTTCCCATCTCTTTTGCAAGCTCTTCCAGCTTATCACTGTGATAATGTCCATTATTGGAAACAGAGTTATCCAGAGCACAGGTTGTGAAGAAATACTCCGGATCTCCTGTTGGGGCTGTTACCATGGCACTTGCGTATACGTCCCACTGCGCAGGATCTTTGCGGATGGTATTGCTGTCAGATGTGCAGTTAACCTGAACATCCATACCAATCTCTTTCAGAGTTGCCTGGGCTGATTCTGCCAGCAGCGGAAGCTCCTGACGGCTTGGATAGGTAAGCCAGCGGATTACAAGCTTCTCGCCATCCTTTTCACGGATTCCGTCACCATCGGAATCAATCCAGCCTGCATCCTCCAGAACCTTTTTGGCTCCATCCGGATCATAGCTCTCTGTAGTCAGATTCTGTCCGCCAAATGAAAAAGTATCCGGAAATGCACCTACTGCCGGATATCCGTAGCCATTCAGAAGTACGGATACGAAGCTCTCTTTGTCAATTCCCATGCAATTGCCTTGCGGACTGCCGGATCAGAAGTTACCGTACTTTCAAAATTCATCCATGCATAGAATGCGCGGCTTGTTGCAGCACTGGAGAACGTAAAATCATCATTCTCAAATAAAGGATAGCTTGCATATGCCATACCATAGGCAGCATTGATTTCACCTGCCTGAAGTGCAAATGCCAGTGTATCACCATCGGAAATGGTGCGGACGGTAATTTCATCTACATTTACATCACCATTCCAGTAGTTTTCATTTTTTACAAGATCAACATGATCGTCTGTTACAAGGTCTGTAGCCACATAAGGACCTGTACCGATTACAATGCCATTGTCGGTAATTCCCGCCTGCACATCAATAATACATCCATACGGGTCACACAGATAATTGATCAATGCCGGTTTCGGCTCTTTGGTCTTAATGGTAACCACATTTCCCTCTGCCTCAATACTGTCAATGCAAAGGTCACCTGCTGCTCTTTCATGATTTTCAACCAGAGACTCCAGGCTTTCCTTTACCGCCTGTCCATCACAGACACGTCCATTGGAAAATACAACACCATCGTTCAAAGTAATTTTCCAGGTGAGCTCATCTACATTTTCATATTCTTTGGCGATCCATGGTTCAATTTCCATGGTATCAGAATAGCGGAACAGGGTTTCGCCGACACCATAGCGGATGCAGGCCCAGCCGGCGTAGGTGTTCTGTGGATTAATATCCGCTTCTTCATTCTCCGCATTAAAGGTGGTATCACCAAATACAAATGTTTTCTTATCTTCCGCCATTGCGGGCACTGTAGTCAAACCTATTGTCATACAGACAGCCAGTGCAATTCCAAGAATCTTCTTTGTTTTCATTTACATTCCTCCTCGTGTTTATTCATACTCTTATATTTAACATGCTTTTTTCCAAATCTTACATATTTCATTTCCGCTTTGACAGCACAAAAGAGTCCAAAATTGTGTTTTGGAAGCCGCGTATTTCAGCCTCTGACTGTCTCGCATCACTTGATCCGGCTATTCTTCGGATCCAGGTAATCCCGGACGGTATCTCCCAGCAGATTAAAAATAACCACCGATATAAAAATCGCAATTCCCGGCGACAGAACCACCCATGGATATGTCTGGATCATACTTCGTCCACCGCTCATCATGCTTCCCCACTCAGCCATTGGAATCTGCGCTCCAAGACCCAGAAAGGAAAGTCCTGCAAGCTCCATCATCATGGTTCCAATATCCAGCATAGCTGTTACCAGAACCGGTCCGATCATATTGGGAAGAACATGTCTAACAAGGATCTGAGCAGAGCTGTCCCCAGCCAATATCGCCGCATGGATGTAAGGTTCCTCTTTCAAAGCCAGTGTCTGACTTCTGGCTATACGTGAATACTTTGGCCAGCTGACCACTGCCAGCGCAATAATAGCATTTTGGATACCTCCCCCAAGATGGCCGCGATCGCCATTGCAAACACCAGCCTGGAAATGCCAGACAGACATCAGAAATTCTCATCATAACAGAATCCAGAATTCCGCCATAATAGCCACAGCATAATCCCACAATCGTACCGAAAATGGAAATCACAGCCACCAGTATAAAAGTGGAAAAAATACTGGCTCTTGCTCCGCTGATCACCCGGGACAGCATATCCCTGCCATAAGTATCTGTCCCCATTGGATGCTGAAGACTGGGTGCCTGAAGGGCGCTGGAAAGATCCTGGGCGTAAGGGTCATAAGGACAGAGATGGTCTGAAAAAACTGCCAGGACTACAAGACAGACAGCCAGAACGCTGAAAATTATCAGCTTTTGTTTTATATGGATCTTTCTAATCCTCTGCACACGCACGGTTACGTGCTTTCCATTATCTGTGCTTTGCCCATTTTTCAGCACTACACTTTCTTTTTGACATCTACCTTGTTCTTTCTTACCCATCTTTGCCAGTATTTTACTTTCCGTTTTCTTTTCTGGCACTTCGTCCATTTTTTTTACACTCACTGCTTCGCACCTCCCAGACGGATTCTCGGATCAAGGAACCGGTAAGACAGGTCTGTGAGCAGATTCACCAGCACATAAATGATCGCCATCCACATAACATACGCCTGAACAATGGGATAGTCGCGCATGGAAATAGCATCTACTGCCATTTTTCCAACACCGTCCCACATAAAGATGGACTCCACAATTGCCGTACCGCCAAGGAGGTTTCCCACTGACAGCATTAACAGGGTAATGACCGTAACCAGGGATGCTTTCATAATACTTTTCCATAAGGTAACAGAAAACTTCACCCCACGGGCACGGGCACCTGTTACATAATCCTTACTCAGCTCATCTAACACAGTAGCCCTTACCTGCCGCAGATATTTCGCAGACATGGCAATGGCCAGGGTTATGGCCGGCATTGCAACACTTTTCAGACTCACATCCTTGGCAATAACAGGGAAAATCCTGACCCGGATTGCAAGAAAATACATAAGCAAAAGTGATACAAAGAAATTAGGAAGACTGTTTCCTATAAAACTGCAGAAACGAATCAGGTAATCAACAATTGTATTCTGCTTCACCGCAGACAAAATTCCCAAAGGAATCGAAATAATAATAGTAAGCAGAATGGAAGTAGCCGTAAGAAGCAGGGTTGCCGGCAGTTTTGATATAAAAGTATCAAAGACCAAAACTCCTGATACATAGCTGTTTCCCATATCTCCACGCAGCAGTTTTCCAAGCCATACAAAATACTGGGTTAAAAATGGCTTATCCAGCCCCAGCTCTTCTCTTGCCGCATCCAGTTCAGCTTCCGATACTACCCCTCCTGTATTCTCCATTTTCCGCGTTACAACATCACTTCCTGCAATACGCATCATTCCATAAGAAAGAAAAGTAATTGCAAACAGAATGGGAATCAGCTGAAGGATACGTTTGATTGCATATTTTTTCATTTAATTGTCTCCATTCCATACTGTACAAGTAGGTTTTCACTCATTCTTTCATCCCTTGGTGTAGTTTAGCAAAATAAAAAACAGCCTACAACCCGCCCAGGGGGTTATAAGCTATTCTTATTTGGAATATATTTTCAATTTTCATGAATACCTTTTCTCTATTTATGCAGACCGTCACACGTTCCTTTAGCCTATTCTGCTTCGTTTTTCTTTTATCCCTCTCATATTCAGCTGCCATTCTCCAGCTTCAATTTTTCCCTTAAAAATCCCAGCAATTCCTCCATCAGCTCATCCGTCTCGTCATTCTTTCTTCTGATGTATCCGAAAACCACCTTATTCTTTTTGAATTCCAGCGGAATGCCTTTGTTTGCTGCCTTTTTATCATTGGAAAGATAACTGCCGCTGATATTGCAAAGTCCGGTCTCTTTCAACATCTTTTCCATAATGTAGTCGCTGTTTGTAATAATAGAAACATTCAGATTTTCCCAGCTGAACACACTACGTTTTTCTTTCTCTCCCAATTCCAGAAACTCATCACGGAAGTTCTGGATAAATCGGAAGTTCTTCATCGCTTCCATATTTACGGTCTGTGCTTTCTCTCTGTCAGCTGCTTCCTGATCCAATATATTCAACTTTCCCGGATAAAATGTCGCCGTACTTTCCTGCATAACGGTAAAAACCAGCTTGTTTTTCGCCAGCTCATACTGGAATTCCTTTTTTTGCTGTTCCATCACGTATACAAAGCCAATGTCTGAAAGGTAATCCCGCACACGTTCCATGACCGTGCGCACACCGGCTGTATAGATTTCAAAATGATAATCCTTGTCATAATTTTCCTTATAAAACTCCACAAACTGATTCGTAAACCAGGAACTGGGATTCAATGAAATCCGTAGATATTTTGCCATATTCCCATGGCTCATCTCTTCCAGTATCCGGGAATCATTTATGATCCTGCACGCATATCGGTATGCCTCCCGGCCTTTCGCCGTAAGCGCAATTCCCCTTGGCATACGCTCAAACAATACAATTCCCATTTCCTCCTCCAGCGCTTTGATTGCCTTGCTCACACTGCTGAGTCGTATAAAGAAGCTTGGCAGCCTCGCTGATAGAGCCAGTTTCAACACACACTATAAAATATTTCAGTTTCTTCAGATCTAACATAGCTATTCCCTCTCTGGCGAAAACTTCAGTCTTTTTACATCTGCTTTCGTTCTGTTTTTATGTTTCCTCATCTACATCCAGCGCAAATCTGCAAAAATCCCCTCCACTGACTGCAAGATCAATGTCACTCGTCCTTTTGAAATCTCCACGCGCCCTTGCCCTAAAGAGAATTATCAAGCCTCACTCCCACCAGATTTCTTTCTTCCACTTTACCATATCTTCCTATTAAGTCAAGCTGTGTACTTTCAATTTAAGCAGGTTATAGGAATTCCCTATAGCCAGCTATCTTTATTCCATATTAGACAAGGTCAGATTTCTATGCTATCATTCAATCCATATTAATCCTAGTTATTAAATAGGGAATAAAATAAGAGGAGGATACAATTATGAGAAAAAGCATCTTGACTTTAGGAATTGCAGCAGTATTAACAGGAGTTCTGGCAACATGCAGTATGGCTTATGCAGCTGATGACGAGCTTGCGCAGATTCAAGAATCAGGAAAACTGAAAGTCGGTGTGGAAGGAACCTATCCTCCATACACCTATCATGACGACAACGGAGAGCTTACCGGATTTGACGTGGAGGTAGCAAAGGCAATTGCAGACAAGCTTGGTGCGGAAGCAGATTTCACAGAATCTGACTGGGATTCCCTTCTTGCAGGAATTGACAGTGGACGTCTTGATACAGTTATCAATGCAGTAAGTATCACACCTGAGCGTGAAGAGAAATACGATTTCGCAGGACCATATTTCTACATCACACAGCAGATCGTAGTAGCCAAGGACAATGATGATATCGTAGATATGGCTTCTCTGAATGGAAAAAAAGTAGCAAACACTGCCACAACCGCTTACCTTGATATTCTGGAAGACGCCGGTGCATCTCTTGTACAGATCAGCACAGCTGACGAAGCGGTTTCCCTGATTGAATCCGGACGTGCCGACTTCACAACCTTTAACTCTGTTGTATTCAATGAATACCTTCAGCAGCACCCGGATGCAAATCTGAAAGTTGCTTTCGTAATCCCGGACGTTGTGGATACCTACGCTGTCCCGATCAAGAAAGGGGAAACAGCTTTATATGATGCAGTTCAGAACGCTATTGACGAACTGAAAGAAGACGGAACTTTAAGCAAGCTTTCTGAGGATTACTTCGGCACAGACTTCACACAGCCACAGGATGAAAATGCAGCAAATACAGACACCGCTTCTGAGGATGCAACAACAGAAAGCACTGATGAAAACTAATTACTTTTCCACAGCTGTTGTCCAGAACAACAGACAATCATCCAACAATTGAAAGTAAAAGGAAACAATTATGAGTGAACGTTTAGCAGGGATTCTGGTATCTTCTTTCACCAGAATCCTCATACCCGGAATAAAAGTTACAATCCCCCTTACCTTATTATCCTTTGTTTTTGGCTGCATCATCGCCCTTTTTCTGGCCCTGGTACAGATTGCCAATGTAAAAGGCCTGAAGCAGTTCGCAAGATTTTACATATGGGTCTTCCGCGGAACCCCACTTATTGTACAGCTATTCATCATCTTCTTTGGCCTGCCGTCTGTCGGAATTATCCTGGACGCTTTTCCATCCGCTGTGATTGCCTTTGCCCTGAACCTTGGCGCTTACAACGCTGAGATTTTCCGATCTGCAATCCAGGCGGTACCAGAAGGACAGACAGAAGCTGCTTATATGGTGGGTCTGAGTTACCGCCAGACCATGACCAGGATTGTAATGCCCCAGGCATTCCGAATCGCTTTTCCACCACTATTTAACTCACTGATCGGACTTACCAAGGACACTTCCCTTGCCTCCAGTATCACAGTTGTGGAGCTGTTCACCACCGCACAGCAGATTGCCGCCAGAACCTACGAGCCCTTCGCCCTGTACTGCGAGGCTGCTGTTATTTACCTTATGATCTGTACCGTACTTACATGGGTACAAAACTATTTTGAGAAAAAGCTGGTATGGAATGCTCCTGCGCCAGTGAAAGGAGAATAATCATGTCTTATATTTCAAAAATTGACCCGGAAACAGCAGGCGAAAAAGAGAAAGAAGTAATCAGGAACCATCTTGCACAAGGATACAGGCTCACTAATGAAAAGCTTACTCTTCTCCATAATGCAGAAGCCTTTAAAGCCATTGAAGACAGCTCCTACTCCCTCGACCGGGAACTGCAGAGACTGATTGGAAAAAGAGCTGGTGACTTCTTTGAATATGCAATTTCCGAAGAAAATGACTGCCTGGTATGCAGTACTTATTTCAGAAAGCTTCTGAAAGATAATGGTATTGATTTCGACAATTTTCAATTTACAAAGAAGGAAGAATTACTTATTTCTTTTGGCCGCGCTCTTGCAAAAGATCCGAAAAATATTCCGGATGAAATCTATACTGAATTAAAAGAAGAATTTACAGAAGAAGAAATCGTAGTTATCACAGCTATGGGTGTGCTGATGGTTGCCAATAACTACTTTAATGATATTTTAAAGATCGAAGTATAATCAATGTCGCCTTCGGCAGCATCACCATATGTGAACAACTCGTATTTTATATCATTTGCTACAGAAGAAAGACTTTTAAGTTTCTTCATAATACCCTGTTATCAATTACCAAATTTCTATATAAGAATGTGAGAAAAAAATATGCTGGAAGTAAAGAATATCCATAAAAAATTCGGGACAAACGAAGTATTAAAAGGTGTTGATTTCAAAGTTGAAAAAGGTTCTGTGATCGCAGTTCTGGGAAACAGCGGTTCTGGAAAGACAACCCTTCTCCGCTGTATCAGCTTTCTGGAGCAGGCAGATAAAGGAGAAATCACCTTTGATGATTTCCATAAAGATATCACTGCTGTGACCAGGAAAGAGATCCGGCAGTTACGAATGAAAATGGGCTTTGTCTTCCAGGGATACAATCTTTTCCGCAACAAAACAGCACTTGACAATGTACTGGAGGGTCTTACCATTGCCCGTAAGAATTCTCCGGAAGAAGCGAAGAAAAAAGCTATGGAAATGCTGGAAAAAGTAGGCATGGCAGACCGCGCCAACTTCTATCCGGACCAGCTTTCCGGTGGGCAGCAACAGCGTGTAGCTATCGCAAGAGCCATCGCCTACAATCCGGAAGTAGTTCTCTTCGACGAACCAACCTCCGCCCTTGACCCAAGACTTACCGGCGAGGTTCTGGATGTTATGAGAAAGCTTGCCGACGAAGGAACCACCATGGTCGTAGTCACCCACGAAATGGATTTTGCCAGAAAAGTTGCCAACTGGGTAGTCTACATGGAGGACGGAGTTATCGTAGAAGAGGGACCATCCAAAGAGTTCTTCTCACAGCCCAAGAGTGAGAAAACAATGGCATTTCTTCATATGACAAATTCGGATTATGTAATCTGATAACTTTCTTTTATTTTAATATCCCTTTTCCTATAGAAAAATGTGCCTGGGAAATAAATTCCGGGCACATTTTTATGTTATCATATATTTTTCAGGCTTGTATAACTATGATACCTGCGGATGGTTTCGTGCGCTGCACTCCCACAATCCTACTCAATATTCGCATATCATGAAGCATACGCTCCACTTTTATGCTTTCTTTGCTGCAATGGCAAACATCGGAGTTGGATTATAAAATTCATCCTTCTCTTTATAAACCCGTCTGCTCAATCCCAGGTCAATGGAAATCTGCTCCATTCCTGTTTTTCCAAGCTCTTCCACGTCCCAGGCCGGGCGGAGGTAGGAGCTGATAGGGAGCTGACGTTTGATATCTTCGCACTCCTGCATCAGGGAATTTCCAAGCTGGTTGTGGGCGTGATTTTCTGGGAGATCAGAGGTTTCAGTAAAGTTTGTGGCACCATAGTTGGCGTCAAAATTCAGGAGAAGTCCACCTGGTTTTAACACTCTTGTCCACTCCTTATAGGCCTGTGCTGCTTCCGGTAAAGTCCAGGTCAGGTTCCGGGAAATGACTACGTCGAAGCTTTCGTCCTGGAAGCTTAAATGCTCTGCATCCATCACCTGGAAGTCACAGCTTACCTGCTCTTCTTTGGCAAGAATCCGGGAGTTTGCAATCATGTCCGGAGTAAGATCGGTACCGGTTACATGGTGTCCCTGTTTTGCAAGAAGAATGGTAAAAAAAGGTCCCGGTCCGCAGCCACATCTAAGATTCTAAGCTTACCATTATCAGTCTCTTTTTCCTTAATTTCTATGACTGCTTCTTTTCTTTCTTTGCTTTCATCCTCAATTACAGGTTCTGTATTTTTTCCATTATTCAAATATGTTTTATCAGTAAGTTTCCGATCTATTGCTTCAGAACTTAACGCCTTTTGGGGCAGATATTTCTCAATTTCTTCCAGCCATCTATCCGCTAATGGACTATGTAGTTCCGCTCTTCTCTGCTCCAGGAAACTGTCGCTTCGCTTTGTCCAGTAAGCTGCAATCTTCTCTTTTCGGTCGTCTTCCTCGTAGCTGATCCGACCGTAAGCTACCATCGGACCATCCTTAATTACCTGCAAAGAGCCCGTCTGATATAGGATCACTCCATCTCCATAGGAGGTACAGGTTTCCAGAATATTATCCTCATAATCCTTTACATATCCAAGGATTTCCCCTTCTGTAAACAGGTCTCCTGCCTTCTTCTGTGGATACCAGAGTCCCGTATAAGAGGCAGATTGATACTGCACATCCGTTACGTTTAATGGATAATATTTCCGCATACTTCTATGTCCGTCATAAATACCGAGGAACCGTAAAATACTGCGTACATCACGCTTCATAGAACGCACTTCCTCTGTCTCCCAGGCTCCCATTCCGCCCCGTTCCAGAAGCACGGAAGGGATGCCGCAGGATGCTGCATAATTATAGCTTCCACCAGATGATACCTCAGATTTTACCATGTAAGGAACATCCACCTGCTCTGCCATCTGACGGGAAATTTTCATCACTTCCGGGGCTGCTTTCCCTGCGTAATACACATAGGGAGTCAGCTTCTCATAGTCATCACCGCTGTGAAGATCGATATAAAAATCTGCCACCTTCTGTAACTCTTCAACTACTGCATACGCCAGTTTTTCGTATGTAGTACCTTCTTTTTTCCTGGAAAAGGCGGTTCAGATTCTCGCCGGTTGCTCTGCAAAAAGAACCGTGACGGTTCTCAAATTCTTCTTTCGCCACTACCTTTACAATAATTACCGTTCCGGTCATTTTCTCAATTTTCAGGTCTCTTCCAAGCTCTACTGCACTCTGTATTCCCACATATTCACCAGCGTGGATACCAGCTGTAATGAGAGCTGTTTTACCTGGTTTTTCGCCCCTGACAATTGTTGCGGGAAGAGAAAATTCACCATTTCCAATGGAAACAAAACCATGGACACGCTGCCCTGGTGCGGCACTTAAGCCACCTATATTTATTATTTCACTCATTATTTTCTACCTTTTCCAATAATATCTTTACAAATAATTTTCCTTACAATCCAATAAAAACTTATCCTATTTTTCAAATACTCTAATACTTCATTCTTACAACCAACACCGCTTTACTTCTCTTTAAATTCGTACAAATTTCTGTATATCACTGATAATATCTTTTTCTATTTTACAGCCTCCACCATAAACATGGGTGTAGATCCATAATTCAGCTTCTCTTCCTCACTCCACACCTGCTGCCATATATCCTCATTCACCTGAATCTGCGCTGCTCCAAGCGCTTCCAGTACCTTCACATCCCATCCCGGACGCTTGGTCTCAGACAGTGGAACCTGCAGCGCAATTTTCTCCATTCGGTCAATATCTGTGCACAGATAATGATCATCCAGGCTTCCTTTTTCCACATTTTTACGGTCGTTCTCGTAAGCCTCACGCTTCTTATCATCATAGAGATATCCATACCAGTTGGCATCAAAATTCAAAAGCTTTCCACCTTTTTTCAGCACCCGAAGCCACTCTTTATAAGCCATTTCCGGATGGGGCAGATTCCAGGTCAGGTTTCTGGAAATGATCACGTCAAAGCTCTCATCTTCAAACTCCAATGCCTGGGCATCCATTCTTTTAAATTCAATATTCCGGCTTTTTTCTCCGATAAATTTCGCTGCATTTTCTGCAGCCTTTTCCAGCATTCCCGGAGTGTAATCTATGGCTGTTACATGATATCCTGCTTCCGCAAGGATCATAGGGAAAAAGCCTGGTCCTGTGCCGATATCCAGAATTCTTAGGTGGTCCTTATATTTGTCTGTATGTTGTTTTTCAGAAAATTCTTCTTCGAAAACTTCTTTTTCCACAGAATTGTTTTCTGAATCCTCATTTTTCCCAGACCTTTTTTCCAAAAAAATCCGCGTTCCAGAGTCTCCAGCCATGCCTTTTTCTGCATTCCCTTCAATTCTTTTTCATTCACCTCAGAATACCCTTCCGTCCGGGTGCTCCAATAGCTCTCTATTTCATCCAGTAATTTATCCAATTTCAAATCCTCCGCATTAAACTCCAATGTTAAAATATTATCAAAACCAGTTTTCTTCTGCAAGCCCCCCGGGGATGGAACTCTATATAAAAAAAGCAGACAAATCTGTATCTCTACAAACTCGCCTGCTCTCTTTTCTTTAAAAAGCTGTCTAAATCAAGGGAATTTCAACTATTACAAATGCTTCTCCAACAACACCAGCTGCACATCCGGTATCCCGTTAAATACTGTAGGCACAATCCCGATTTCCTTATATCCAAGCTTCTTATACAGCCCTCTTGCAGCAGCATTTCTTGCGTTGGTATCCATTCGAAGTTCCGGACAGCCGTGGCTTAAAGCGTAATCCTCATAAAACTTTACAAACTTCTTTCCATAGCCTTTTCCTGAAGCGGAGGGGGAAACTACCAGAGTGTGAAGAACGCAGACCTCCTCATCCCTGGCTGCGAATTCCCAATCGCCTTCTGCATAAGAATCCACCTGCGCTTTATTGATTCTGGCCGCTCCCAGGATCTCACCTGCATCCTCCAGAACAAACAAGTCATTGGCATCTAATGCTGCCTGTGCCGTAGCTCTTGTAGGATACACGCCACGGATCCAGCCAATGGTCTGCTGACCTGTTTCTTCTGCAGTATGAATATCATTGTAAAGCTGTTCCACTGACACAAGATCAGCCTGTGTTCCCTTTCGAATTATCATTTTCTGTCCCTCTCCTTATGCAAAATATAATTGTTTTTCTTCGTCTCGGAAAAAGCCCTATCTGCTTCTTTTTAATACTGTTCATAGCTGTCAGGCTTCTGGATATATCTGGGATTTCATGCTTGTTATCTAGAGCATGTTTGAAAAAGGCTTTCTGCAAGATGTGCGTCACAATTTGTGGGAGATTTTGCCCGGATGAGGGCGCGTAGCGGGCTACGGCAACGAATTCGGGTGAAATATACCGCAAAGTGGGGCGTGCAGATTGCGGAAATGATTTTTCAAACAGGCTCTAATACATCGAATATTAAGTAACTGCCATATTGACTTGTCTGCATATTAGTATCGTTATTTACGAAACGATGTACTGGCTGTATTTTCAGCCGCAATTTCATCAATTCTCACAATCTCTTCCTCCGTAAATGGTGCACAGTGGATTGCTTTTATGTTATCAAGGATCTGCTGTGGTCGTGATGCTCCAATGAGTACACTGGTCACCTCCTGCTGTGCAAGCAGCCAGCCAAGAGCCATCTCCGAAAGCTTCTCGCCACGCCCTGCAGCCATATCATTCAGCTCCCGGATCTGTAGCAAACGCTCTGGAGTCAGATTGCTTTCCTTCAAAAATCTGCCATCGGTACGAATTCTGCTGTCCTCCGGAATGCCATTAAGATAGCGGTCTGTAAGCTGCCCCTGTGCAAGAGGACTGAAAGTGATCAGACCTTTTTTCAGAATTCCTGTGGTCTTTTTCAGTCCATTTTTCTCCACAGTTCTGTCAAAAATAGAATAACGATTCTGATTAATTACAAAAGGACAATGCATTTCCTGCAAAATCGACGTTGCCTGTGAAAGTGTTTTTCCATCGTAATTGGAAAGTCCCACATACAGGGCTTTTCCGCTCTGCACTGCACTGGCCAGCGCTCCCATGGTCTCTTCCAGAGGGGTCTCCGGATCCATTCTATGATGGTAAAAAATATCCACATATTCCAGTCCCATACGCTTCAGGCTCTGGTCAAGACTTGCCAGAAGATACTTGCGGCTGCCCCAGTTCCCATAAGGACCATCCCACATTTCATATCCTGCCTTGGTAGTAATAATCAGTTCGTCCCTGTATTTTCCCAGGTCTTCTTTCAGAATCCTGCCGAAATTAATCTCTGCACTCCCCGGCTCCGGTCCATAATTATTCGCCAGATCGAACTGTGTGATTCCGTTGTCAAAAGCAGTAAAGCACAGCTGTCTCATATTCTCAAAATTCGCTGTATCTCCGAAATTATGCCACAATCCAGTGACACCTTCGGCAGCATAAGTCCGCTGTCACCACAACGGTTGTATTCCATTATGGTGTAACGTTCCTTTGAAGCAATGTACATAATAAAAACCTCCCTGAAAACGATAATTAGTTTTAGTATACTACCCGGAAAATAATTTGTCATTGGAAAATATGACTGTTTATGGTATTACTGTTCGGAACGTGTTACTGTTCACTGGTAATATTCCGCGAGGTGTTTTTGAGAACAAAGTTCACAGAAAACCCGAGAATTAAGTTTGCGCAGCAAACGCTACTTCTTGTGCTTGTCACAAGAAGGTTCGTCTTTCTGTGCATTGCGAAGCGCGTTACTGGTCACGGAGTGAACAGTAACCGGAACGTTACCAATAAGCAATAACAAACAACTGGCAGATTGTTGACTACAAACCGCAACACAGAATTGAACAGCAGGGATTATTTCAAAAAAATAATTGCCCCAAACGGTAAACTATGGTATTCTATAGGTATTATACTTGTACTGCTACACAAGCAAGAAATTGAGGTGATTTATCGTGAAATCTAATGAATCTGCTGAGAACTATCTGGAGACCATTCTTATTCTCAGCAAAAAGAAACCTGTTGTGCGTTCCGTTGATATTGCTGATGAACTTGGATTTAAGAAGTCAAGCGTCAGTGTTGCTATGAAGAACCTTCGTGAAAAGAACCATATCACTGTCACTCCAGAAGGATATATTTATCTTACCGAATCCGGACAGAAGATTGCAGATATGATTTATGAGCGACATGAATTTTTATCCTCCTGGCTGATCAGTCTGGGTGTTGATCCGGAAACTGCAACCTCCGATGCATGCCGTATCGAGCATGTCATCAGTCCAGAGAGCTTTACCGCTATCAAGGAGCATCTCTCTCCTGGTAAATAAATTATACGCATTGCGTTTTTGCATTGCATTTTCCTACAATTACAGAAGCTCATTGACTGCTGTACGCAGCAATCATAAAGACCTGTACTCCAGATAAAACCAATGACAAGGTTCCATCATTGTAGAATTTTATCCGGATACAGGTCTTTTTTATTTATATACTTTTCCTTATTTCACCAGATAATATCTGGCAGAAAATGGTCCCATTTTAAATACTGCTTTTCCGCCTGTAATTACCTTTTCTTTTTTCGTGTAGCGCTTTTTACCGCCATATTTCACCATATCACTTGCAAGGAGAAGCTCATATCCGTCATAATCTTTTTCCAAAGTGTATTCCTGGATTTCGTCGGAGAAATTGAACACAGCCAAAATTTTCTGATCCCCACTGATTCTTTCAAACAGATACATGCACTTCTGCTCCTGATGGCAATCCACCCATGAGAAACCATCCTGGCTGAAATCTCTCTGGGAAAAAGCACTGTTCTTCAGATAGCATTGGTTCAGATCTGCCATGAATTTATGAAATGCTTCATGAACAGGGAATTTCAGCAAAATCCAGTCCAACTCATCCTTTTCGCACCATTCTTTCAGCTGTGCCAGCTCATTTCCCATGAAATTCAGCTTTGCACCCGGGTGCGCATACATATACATATAGAAAGCTCTTGCCTGTGGAAATTTCCCGTCATAACCACCGTTCATCTTCTGGGCGATGGTTGCCTTTCCGTGGACAACCTCATCATGGGACAGCGGCAGGATATAGCGCTCATTGTAAAAATACATCATAGAGAATGTCAGCTTGTGATATTTTTCCTGTCTTTCTTTTGCATCTGCCTGAAAATAAGACAGAGTATCATGCATCCATCCAAGATCCCATTTGTAATCAAATCCAAGTCCGCCCTCCCATACCGGCTTTGTCACACCCTGATAGGGAGTGGAATCCTCGGCAAAAAGGAGGCAGTCAGGGATTCTTTCCTTTAAGCCCTGATTCATGGTACGGATAAATTTCAGAGCTGCCAGGTTTTCTCCACGGCTTGCGTCCCCCTGCCAGTAAATCAGATTTCCTACTGCGTCCATGCGAAGGCCATCGAAATGGAATTCATTCATCCAGTAATAGGCAGAGGACTGCAGAAAACTGCAAACTTCTCCTCTGGAATGCATAAAATTGCAGCTTCCCATTCGTTGCGGCCAACTGCCATGTTTGGATATTCATAAAGGGCTGTTCCGTCATATTCTGCCAACGCATAATCATTCACTGCAAAATGCACTGGAACAAAGTCCAGAATGACCCCAATTCCAGCCTGGTGGCACTGGTCTACAAATGCTTTCAGTTCTTCCGGCTTACCATAGCGGGAGGTTGGACTGAAATATCCTGTATCCTGATATCCCCAGGATTCGTCGCATGGGTACTCACAGAGAGGCATGATCTCCACATAATTATAGCCGTGTTCCTTCAAATAGGTGATAAGGATCGGTGCCAGTTCCTCATAGGTGTACCAGTCTTCCTGTCCTTCGCCTCGTTTTTTCCAGGAGCCAAAATGCATTTCATAAATGTTTACTGGTTTGTCGTAGCTTGCTTTGCGGTTTTTCAGCCATTTGCTGTCGCCAAATTCATAACCGCCAAGAGCATAGGTCTTTGAAGCAGTGCCTGGACGCATCTCGCTATAAAAAGCATAGGGGTCTGCGTGGTCCACGAAGGAGCCGTCCTGACGGTAAATTCTGTATTTATACATCAGGTCAGAGCCTACATCATTTATGGTACATTCCCAGAAATTGCCATCATGAACGCGGTTCATAGGAGTCTCTGTCCAGCCGTTGAACTCACCAATTACAGATACTCGCTGCGCTGCCGGGGCAAATGTACGGAAGGTGGTTCCGCCATCCCATACGTGAGCACCAAGGTACTGATATGCTTCAAATTCTTTTCCTGTATAAAAGTTGTAAAAATCCATGTTTTTGCTCTCCCATTCATTATAAAAAGATATTAGACAGTAGTTGTTTTTCTCTGTATAATAAGTATAATTGTGTAAATGAAAAATTGCTACCGACGAAAAACGACATTAGTTGGATTTCCAACGTTTTTTGAAATGTGTTGGATTTCTTTGTTGCTATTTTGTGTGTTAAAAGTTCTTCAGGAGGGACGCATTTGGACAATGTGTATTACTCACTCGCCGGCGCAACGCTCCAGCAAACTAATCGCTAACTGCGACTAATGCGTTCGGGAGAGCCCTCACGCATAAGTCTCCGTAA
>ENA-OQAA01000667-OQAA01000667.1-human-gut-metagenome-genome-assembly--contig:-NODE-667-length-22112-cov-2.496702_pt1 | contig 22112 bp, 29 predicted proteins | sample MGYA00242489_ERZ504515 | MGnify/ENA primary metagenome ERZ504515 (study PRJEB26092, sample SAMD00036237) | human gut metagenome | host: Homo sapiens | study: EMG produced TPA metagenomics assembly of... | reverse complement strand
TATCAAACTTATAGTTTCCGCTTGAAGGGCAAAAGTAACGTAAAATTATTAACGGATAACCTCCCTTTTTAAAGAAATTTAGATTGCTACAAGAACTGTTCGCACCAGCGATCAAAACGTTTCAAAACCTTCATTGCCGAAATTAGAAAGACTTTTTCGGGCTTTCTCCACTGTTTTTTCCCGCTCCAGATGAGTCTTGGAATAAAACTTATCGGCAAAGCAAACGACTTGCTCTTCCAAGCTAACCGGGAGCATATCCCGATGAGGTACTGGCAGCTTTTGCGAAATAATATCGTCCAAAGATAGCCCTGCACCCGTATGCCTTTCACATACCAATGCATGACGGGGATATCCTTCCTGACGCATCAGATCCGCCCCTAAATAGCCATGACAGACATAGGGCTGATCTCCAAAACAGAAGATGCCCGGAGCATTAGTCAGAAAGATGCCTATATCATGCAGCATGCCGGCTTCATATAAAAAGTCTTTATCCAACTGAAGCTCCGGATGGTGATCAGCAATTGAAAGAGCCTTTTCGGCCACCAAACGACTATGCACCAACAAGATGTGTTTCCGTTCGTTATCCTCCGGATAATATTTATCTATGATTGTAACGGGTGACATTTATTTCTTTTTAAACTTATACATATAAATCTCATCACGCAAATCGCAACTGCGCTTCTTCGTAAGGAAAATCTCTTCAAAGTCGTATGTATTTCCAAATTCTTCAAACAACAGTTCTTTTCCTCTCTCCGGCAAAACAACATATCCCTCACCGGACGGCAAATCCTTCTCAAAATGACGCATCTGATCATTCATATAGAAGTTTGCACAATAAAAGCTCATGCCATCATATGAGTAGACTGTTCCCTGCGGCACATATTCCCTGATTTGGTTAACCAGGTGCTTGTCCGATTTAACTGCCAACACTGTAGGTTGATAGACCCCATCCAGAGAAACAAAAAGACAAAGCATACATCCGGCGATACTGTATAATAAGGAGTAAGCGCCGGCCCGCTTCGCTACTCCCATCCATGTGCAGGCAGCCGCTATCAAAGGAAGCGCCACCAGACACCATTTAGGAATAGACAGAGAAACCGCTTCCAAAGCATGCATAAAAGATACATTTTCAGCAGCATGACGACCGGTTCCAAAAAGACTATCCGGTATCAGTCCTAAACGTACCACTATGAAAGTTACCGTAAGTATCAAACACAGAGACGCAAATATATGTGCAGAGATTTTAAACACTTTTGCCCCACGCTGCACCAAAGCCAATAAATATTCAGCTATCAGCACCGCCATAAATGGATAGATGGGAAGCAGATAAACGCTCCGCTTACTCTTGGGGATGCAGTAGAAGACAAAGATTATCAGAATGACCAGCCACGTGAACAATTGTACCGGAGACTGGTTGCGGAAAGCAGTCCAGCCCTTCTTCAACCGCAACAGCAGGGTCTCCCCTTCCGGCAGACAACGCATGTTTTCCACTTCAAGCCAAACAAGGAAACTACCAGAACCAACGTCCAGGGAATCCATCCCCAAATCAAAGTCAGGAAATTATACCATATAGGATTTTCATGGGACTCGTAGGACATTTTGCCCATAAACCGCCTGGTATTCTCCTCCAGAACCAAATCGAGGAACGGTTGTCCACCTTGTCTGTAAGCTACGTATACCCAAGCTAAATAAGGAACAAAAGAAAGCAAGCCGATACCTACCAACGAGAAAAACGCTTTCCAGAAAGAACGTCCGCGCAACAACTGATACACACCGATACACGCGCAAGGGAATATGGAGCCTACCGGCCCTTTGGTCAACGTGGCACATCCCATCAGCAACACCGCAAGCAAGCACTCCGCGGCATCCCTTCTCATCCCAGCGGAACAGCAGACAAAGGGAAATAACGATAAAGGCAACCTGAACCATATCGACCCGACAAGCGACAGCCGCCCGATGCACCTCGAAAGAAGACAAAAGAAGAATAGAGGCCAGAAACGCCGTTTGAACGTTTTTACGTTTTGCCACAAAGGCAAAGAACATTAACTGCATGGCTAAAAAAGCCAATGCAGACGGGAAACGGGCAGAAAACTCCGTCACCTCTCCAAAAAGGGAAGAGACGGCGGCTATTGACCAGTAGAAGAAAGGGGGTTTATAAGCAATATCAGTACCATAGTTCACCGGAAGTATCCAGTTTCCACTTTCCAGCATAGAAAGGGCAACAATCGCCTCCCGCGGTTCCCCCTTGGAATAAAAAATGGTTTCTCCCAGAAAGGGAACAACCACAAGCACACTCAGCAGCGCAATAAACCAGAACGCCTTCTTTCTGTCCGACATACCTTATTTGTTTTTTATGTTTTCTGGACGCAAAGATAGCGCAAACCGAAAGCAGATGCAAATTTATTTGCAATTTGCTGAGATGCAGCTTAATTTCGCAAAGCAAAAATTTACAAAATAATTCTGAAACAATGCCTAAACTTTTGCCGCCCCCAATGATAATGGCAACAGAGAGTAGATATTTAATGTTAAGATGAAGCGGCTGAAACAACTACCGGAATTTGTACGCTTCGTAATGGTGGGCATCTTTGCGACAGCTCTGCACTACGGATTGTATTTTGTATTACAACGGGTTATCAATGTAAACATAGCCTATACACTGGGATATGCTCTCAGCTTCATCGCCAATTTCTATCTGACCGCTTACTTTACCTTCGGCCGAAAGCCTCATGGAGAAAAGCCTTCGGATTTGGAGGAGCACACTTATGCAGCTATCTGCTACACATGGGGTTGCTGAACCTCTCTCTCTGGATGGGCATCCCCAAACCTCTGGCCCCCATTCCGGTTTTCGCCATCGCCATTCCGGTCAACTTCTTACTCGTACGTTTCGTTTTCAAAAGAAAAGAGTGATAATTTGTTTTTCTCCCGATTTCTTACGAATATTGCAAAAAGATTTGTTCTATGATGGAAAACTCTCCCATACTCGCCGTTGTCGTACCTTGCTACAAAGAAGAGGCAGTGCTGCATGAAACCCATAAACGATTGAGCCAATTATTCGACCGGCTGATACAAGCCCGGCAAATTTCCCCGGAAAGCTATATATTATATGTAAACGACGGAAGCACCGACCAGACATGGGCTATCATCAAAGAACTGCACCAAAATACGGCCTATGCCTGCGGACTGAACCTGGCAGGAAACGTAGGACACCAGAATGCCCTGCTGGCAGGACTCAATGCAGTAAAAGACCGTTGCGAGATAGCCATTTCCATTGATGCAGACTTGCAAGATGACATCCAGGTGATTCCGGACATGATAAACAGCTATAAAGCGGGCAATGACATCGTTTATGGCGTACGTAAAGAACGGAAGACCGACACTTTCTTCAAACGCAACACCGCTTTGGTCTTTTATCGGCTGATGAAGGCAATGGGGGTAAAATCCGTCTACAATCATGCCGACTACCGCCTGATGAGCCAGCGGGCTGTACAACACCTATGCCGCTTCCGCGAGCGCAACCTTTTTCTTCGGGGACTGGTTCCCCTCATCGGCTACCAGACGGACAGCGTGTACTACAATCGTGACAAGCGTTTTGCCGGAGAATCAAAGTATCCTTTCCGGAAGATGCTTAATTTTGCCATCGACGGTATCACTTCCTTTTCCGTCAAACCGGTCCGTATGATTTTTTGGATAGGCTGCATCTTTATTCTTGTGGCACTGTGTGTCACCGGATGGACACTTCACTCTTACACACAGCATAACGCCGTCCCCGGATGGTCATCACTGATGATTTCCGTCTGGCTGGTAGGAGGTGTGATACTTGTGTCGCTGGGGATTGTAGGCGAATACATCGGCAAAATATACATTGAGGTGAAGGACCGACCGCGCTACAATGAAGAAGAACTGCTGATGCCGTCCGGCAAAACAGAATAAAAGAAGCCCATCATCATTCTACACAAAAGTTTTAAAAAGGAAAAACAACTTCTCACACTATCACACTATAATAAAGGTATAGGGAACAGTGTGTGTCTTTCTTGCCGACAAGTTGGCAAGATTTTGCCACCCTATTGGCAAGACTTTGCCATAGGCATGGCAAAAGTTGCCAAAAGCATGACAATGGGTTGGCAAAATTACTCTCTGGCAGACAATGAGTTAACATAACTATCAAAATCGTATCGTCACATCAGTTATATCAAAAACACAAAATCGCTTGCGAAAGCGACATAAATGCCGTATCTTAGTACACGTGCAAGCAGACCATTTTGCTTACACATGATAAAAATCTGCTTATGGGAACATTAGGCTGCATCAATGACATGCTACAAAGGGATAAAGAGAACCGTGCTCTCCGCAAGTTGAGCAGAGGACGGATGCGGGAGCACTACAAATACCTTGTAAAAAGGAAAGGTCCTGAGAGAGCCGATGTAACCATTGAGGAAATAGAAGAAATCCGAAGAAATACTACTGAAAAGGAATTATCAGATAAAGAACATCTATTCAGGGCAAAGACGATTCTTGCAGCATGTGCTTTAGTCTTGCTTTTATTGGGAGTACTTTGTTATAAATTGTTCTTATAAGCAGGTCTGAAACCGATTGACAAGAAATCTACCCGGTTAAATTCATCAGCCATTGGCTGGCGATTGAAAGCAGATTCCCATGCTTCATAAAAAATTCGCATACTTTTATATTCGAAGCAGAGAATCAACAACTTGGTTTCCTAAACCAATAAATTAGAAATGAAAAAATTATCTTTGCAAACACAATAAATACATTGAAAGACTTTCTGTTAGAACATGGAACATCTAAAAGCATACATTTTAGCACTTAAAAACATGAATACAGATTTTACAATTAGAATTGCCCAACAGTCTGATGCCCTTGAACTTATGAGTTTGTTTCAAGAGACAGTCCTCCATATAAACAAACGTGACTATTCAGAAGCAGAAGTGGCAGATTGGGCATCGTGCGGAAACGACCTCTCCCACATAAAAGACATGATTAAGACACATTATTTTATTGTGGCAACCAATCAACAGTCACAGATTGTCGCTTTTCATCCATTACCCACCAAGGATATTTGCATTCTATGTTTATTCATAAAGATTTTCAAGGTAAAGGCATTGCTACCATACTTCTAAATGAGATAGAACGGTATGCAACCGCAAGAGGAATCATGCGAATTACATCAGAAGTAAGCCTGACAGCCCGTCCATTCTTTGAGAAAAGAGGCTATATAGTAGAAGTGGAACAGAAACGCAAAGCCAACCAACTTTATCTCACCAATTTTTGGATGGCGAAAAGGCTGGCTGAATGAAATCGTATAACGGACGTATTCCTGCTTGTGGTGTCTTTTGTGGTGGTTGTCCCATATACACAAGAGAAAAAAGTCCCTGCAAAGGAGCAGAACAGAATGGTTCTCGCTGTGAAAAATGTAAAACATTCCATTTATGTTGCTTGGAAAAAAGAATAACACATTGTTTCCAGTGTTCTGATTTCCCATGTACTAAATTCAAAAGATTTACCAAACGTTGGCTAAAATACGGACAAAACTTCATTGAAAACCAAAAGCTTTTAAAAAACGTAGGTGAAGTTAAATTTTTAAAGTATTATAATAAGAGAATCCACAACCAACTTACCAACAATGACAAAAAATCAGGAATAAAATAATAATTTTGTACCTTTCGAAAAACATGTGTTGTAAATGACAGATTTTAATTCATACATGGGCAATATAGACACTGACTTTTTTAGGGAACTGTGTTTAAGAAACGGAGAACTACGGTATTATAAAAGAAATGAATTTATCCTCCGAGAGGGAGAAGTCGGTTCTTTCTTCGGGTTTATTGTATCCGGTGTAATCAAATATACCTGCATCAACCAAACTGAAAACAAAACATATAATGTAGGTTTTTCTTTTGCCAATGAATTTATCTCTGATTATCCCAATTGTTTATACGACATAAAATCTGAATTGAATATACAAGCAATAACCCCATGTAGAATCTACATCTGTTCTTCCGAATTACTTCTACAAGAATTTGAAGAGAACAAAGAAAATCAACGAATAGCCCGCATTGCAGCCGAACAATTATTTTTTCAGTCGTATTCACGTTACTTGGATTTGTTCAGATTTACATCGGAAGAACGCTATCTCCAACTTCTTAAAAAATGTCCAGAAATCCTACAAATGGTACCCCTAAAAGAAATTGCGTCTTACTTGAAAATAACCCCTATTCACATGAGCCGCATCAGACACAAACAGAGTTTTGACAGCAAAGAATAAACATAGGTTTAGAAATTCAATCATTTAACAATATTCCAAGACAATATTGATTCTGTCAGGAAGTTCTCTTTTATTTTTGCCCTATCCTTTGGCTGATTCAGCGAAAGGCAGGAATGAAAGGAGTTAAACATAGAGTCCTATATATGAGAACAAGAAAAGTATTTAGAATGCCACTTGATAAAATTCTTTGTTTATCAGCCAATGCTATATTAACCATTATTGCACTATGGAGTATTGCATCAGTCTTTTTCGAAAACGCCACAATTGATTCTATAATAGCCCGTTTCAGCGTGGCTTCTGCCTGCATGGCCAACCTATTTTCAAAACATCGTCTTATCCGGATAATATTCCTCATTATGGCATTTGTACTGATAATTGTTGCAACCACCCTCTATGTCCATAAAGCAAATAAGATGTAAAATACTCAGCAGTTATTCCGTCTCATTTTTCCTTTTCTTCCACAGCTGATAACTATTGATGATGTTTTGCCACAGCACATACGATCCCGGACCGACGGAAGATAACGGATTAAGATAAGTATATGCCATCCAGATGGCAAGCACCGTATTCTTTTGCCCCAGCGCCTGCCCTCCACTGATGCGCTCACCATAATGACCGCCGATTCTCTTTCCCAAATAGAATTGTATACAGCAGGTTATCAGTCCCGCCAGGGCTATCAGCAGTTCAACAAATACCGGTGCATCACTATTGACAATGAACGTACCGTCTGCCTGAGACAATGGCAAGAGCTACCGCCCACAAATAGAAGGCTGCATCATGGAAACCCAACAGAAAATGATGCACCTTCGGCACAAACGCACGCAGAACCATGCCAGCAAGAAAGGACAAAGCAGCAATGGAAAGACTTTACTCAGAATTTTCAGGAATGCAACAAAAAAAGTAATGTCAGCATGAGGCTCCACCAACGGGAAAACCAAAGGAACAGCCACAGCCGCCAGAAGATTGGACAACAACGTATAGGTCGTCAGGCTGGATGCGCTTCCACCCAGTTTACCGGTAATGACAGCCGCAGCAGTCGCAGTGGGACAAATGAGGCAGACCATCGCACCTTCAAACACTTCCCGGTAGACCTCCTCCATAGGGCAACACACCAACAATACCGCAACAATCAAGCAAGAAACCGTCTGGAACAGCAGTAACCATCCATGCCACGATTTGGGTTTCAGTTCATGCACCTCCACCTTGCAGAAAGTGAGCAGAAGTTGGGAAAAAATCAAAAGCGGAGTCAGGAAAGCCACTAACCCATTCACATAAGGTTTGGCAGGCGCCACAAAAGGAATGTCTGCAAAAAAGAAATATCCCAAAGTACCGGCAAGCATTGCCAAAGGCAACGTCCAGTTCTTTATAAAACGAACCAGCATACTTGATTTGCTATTTTAATTATCCACCGCAAAGTTACGCATATTATCAATACATTAAGCCACTAATTGCTCAAACACAGACATTAATTCCACTAAAAATGAGAAGAAGAACAATAAAACTGAACATAATCCATTAGTTTTCTATAAATTTCCACTACATTTGCCAAGCGAAAAGGAAGCATTGTCTTTGCTACAATTATATGAAACTATACAGACGATACATATTATATATAAGTATATGCTTAGGGCTGCTTATCTCCCCCTTTTGCAGTGGCAGCGCTGAAGCGAAAGACTTTGTTGTCGTTATAGACCCCGGGACACGGTGGACACGACCCGGGTGCAGTGGGAAAAATTTCCAAAGAGAAGAATATCAACCTGAATGTAGCACTCAAACTTGGCAAACAAATCAAGAAGAACTGCCCTGATGTAAAAGTTATCTATACGCGGGACCGGGACATATTCATCCCCCTGGACCGGCGCGCTGAAATTGCCAATAACGCCAAAGCTGATTTGTTCATCTCCATACATACCAATGCCCTGGCCAAAAACCGGACGGCCAAAGGAGCCTCCACCTGGACACTGGGTCTGGCAAAATCGGATGCCAATCTGGAAGTAGCCAAGCGCGAAAATGCCGTTATCCTCTACGAAAGCGACTACAAGACGCGGTATGCCGGCTTCAATCCCAACTCGGCCAGAGTCCTACATCATCTTCGAATTCATGCAAGACAAATACATGTCACAGAGTGTGCACCTCGCCTCCCTCGTACAAAAGCATTTCCGCCAAACCTGCAAACGTACAGACCGGGGCGTGCACCAGGCAGGTTTTCTGGTATTGAAGGCCAGTGCCATGCCAAGCATACTGGTGAACTCGGATTCATCTCCACACCGGAAGAGGAACGGTACCTGAACACTGAAGCAGGAACCACCTCACTTGCCAACGGTATCTTCCGCGCTTTCCTCACCTATAAGCGCGAGCAGGAAATCCGGTTGAACGGAAGCAGCAATACCCATTCTTCCGGAGGATGTACCCGACGCCCGTTTCAAGAAGAAGGCAACGCAGCTACAGCGACACCGGAAAAGAAAAATGCACCTCAAGCGGAGAGTAACCAAGCTGCCCAGCGCCCGCAAAGGTCAGAAAATGCAGCCGTTTCCCAAACAGAACAGAGCGGCATCGTGTTTAAGATACAGATACTCACTTCTTCACGTCCTCTGGCCAAGAATGACAAAAGACTGAAAGGACTGAAAGACGTGGATTATTATAAAGAAGGCGGAATCTACAAATATACGTACGGCGCATCACCCGATTACAACAAGGTGCTGCGCAGCAAACGTAGCATTACGGACAAATTCAAGGACGCATTCATCATTGCGTTCAAGAATGGAGAAAAGATAAACGTCAACACAGCCATCAGCGAATTTAAAAAGAACAGAAATAAATAACAAAAGATACATCATGAAGTATATTACAAAAGAAGTTAGAATAGGAATAGCAGGCATAGCTGCACTTTGCATATTGGTATACGGCATCAACTACCTGAAAGGGATAAATATGTTCAAGCCTCCAGCTATTTCTACGTGAAATTCCAGAATGTCAATGGGCTGACAAAATCCAGCCCGGTCTTTGCCGACGGCTTCCGCGTGGGTATTGTCCGCGACTTGTACTACGACTATACCAACCGGGCAAAGTCGTTGCCGAAATAGATGTTGACCCAGAGCTGCGCATTCCCAAAGGAAGTACGGCAGAACTGGCAGCCGAAATGCTTGGCGGCGTAAAGATGAACCTGCTGCTTGCCAATAACCCGCGGGAGAAATACCAGATTGGAGACACAATCCCCGGCGTGCTGAACAACGGAATGATGGAAAAAGTTGCCACCATGATGCCGCAAGTAGAGAAGATGCTGCCCAAGCTGGATTCCATCCTCGCATCCTTAAATGTCATACTGGCCGACCCCGCCATCCCTGCAACCTTGCATAACGTACAAGATTTAACAGCAAGTATGGCCGTCACAAGCCGCCAATTGCAAACTCTAATGAAGGATGATATTCCACAACTGACCGGCAAGCTCAATACTATTGGAGACAACTTTGCACTCATTTCCAACAACTTAAAGGAGATAGATTATGCTGCCGCCATGCAAAAGGTAGACGCAACTTTGAACAATGTAAAAATGATTACAGACAAATTGAACCAGAAAGACAATACCGTCGGACTTTTGCTAAACGACCCTTCTCTATATAATAATCTGAACGCCACCACTGCCAACGCAAGCAAGTTTATTGGAAGACTTGAAATCGCATCCGAAACGATACGTCCATTTCTCCCTATTCGGCAAGAAAGATAAGTAAAAGATGGACGTTATATAGATTTTGTCTAAATAATAAGTCTATAAAGGAATTAAAAGGAAAGCCCTCATTTGCTCTATACAAGGAGCGAAAAAGGGCTTTTTCCTGCTCTGGGCACAGAAGGAAAACAAGAGACGCAAAGCTACATAAACCACTATATGACAAAGTATTAGATAAATGCAAGACACCTTATATAAGGAGTATACTCATAGTAACCGATAAGTAGCTGAAAGTAAAGAGCTTATTACTTTTCCTAAAAACGCAAGAAAAAAAGGATTTGTTTTTCTCGAATAAGATTGCCAATTTTGCAATCGTAGAAGTTATGCTTAATTAATAAATGTATTTATAGCCGTTATGAGTGAAATAGATCATGTCGGGCTGTGGAACCGCTGTCTTGAAATCATCAGAGACAATGTTCCGGAGCAGACATACAAAACATGGTTTCTTCCCATCATACCTTTAAAATATGAAGACAAAACGCTGGTCGTACAAGTGCCCAGCCAGTTCTTCTATGAGTTTTTGGAGGACAAATTTGTTGATTTGTTGCGCAAGACTCTCTATAAGGTCATTGGTGAGGGAACTAAATTGATGTATAACGTAATGGTGGACAAGAGCTCGCGGAAAACCGTCGACCTGGAGTCTACACAGCGTACCATCATACCGCAAAAACAAGTGATGGACAAAAGGATTCCGCAGATTCCCGTCCCCGAACTTGACCCGCACCTTAATCCAGAATACAACTTTGAAACCTTCATCGAAGGTTACAGCAACAAGCTGTCGCGCAGCGTTGCAGAAGCTGTCGCTCTCAATCCGGCTAAAACAATCTTCAATCCGCTGTTCCTATACGGAGCATCAGGTGTAGGCAAAACCCATCTTGCCAATGCTATCGGAACCAAAATCAAGGAACTATACCCGGAGAAAAGGGTATTGTATGTATCTGCACACCTATTCCAAGTGCAATACACCGATTCCGTACGTAACAATACGACTAACGACTTCATCAACTTCTACCAGACCATTGATATTCTAATCATTGATGATATTCAGGAATTTGCCGGCGTGACCAAAACGCAGAATACATTCTTCCATATCTTCAACCATCTGCATCAGAACGGCAAGCAGCTCATCCTCACTTCCGACCGTGCACCGGTATTGCTGCAGGGCATGGAAGAGCGTCTGATTACACGTTTTAAATGGGGAATGGTGGCTGAGCTGGAGAAACCTACCGTAGAACTCCGCAAGAACATTCTGCGCAACAAGATACACCGTGACGGCCTGCAGTTCCCCCAGGAAGTGATTGACTATATTGCAGAGAACGTGGGCGACAGTGTACGTGACCTGGAGGGCATCGTCATTTCCATTATGGCGCATTCCACCATATACAATAAAGAAATAGACCTGGAACTGACGCAACGTATCGTCCGCAAGGTAGTGAACAGCGAAAGCAAGGCAGTGACTGTCGATGAAATCATCAACACCGTATGCAAGCACTTCGGATTGGAAACTGCCACCATCCACACAAAATCCAGAAAGCGGGAAGTGGTGCAAGCACGACAAATAGCCATGTATTTAGCCAAAAAACATACAGACTTCTCTACTGCAAAAATCGGTGCGCTAATTGGACATAAAGACCATGCCACCGTATTGCATGCATGTAAAACCATCAAAGAACTGAAAGAGGTGGACAAATCATTCCGTGCGGAAATCGACGAGATTCAAGCCGCACTGAAAAAAGGATAAGAATAAAGGATAAGGGATTAAATGCAGCTAAGTATGCATTAGCTTAACCCCTTATCCCTTATCCCTTATCCCTAATCCTTAATTTTCAAAATCCCTGCTTTTTCATTATCTTCCAAAGATTCTCCGACATTGCCTCACTGTCTTTCTTCGTATAACGCACATCTGTAAAGACCTGCGCCAGCGTTTCCTTATTGTTCTCCAAGATGAACTGCTTGTTCTCAGGAAGCGATTCTTTATAGGCATACAACCGGTCAATGTCCTGAGGAGTATAATCATGATAAACCTCTTCGTGTACAATGGCCTCCAGCGGCAAACGGTCCACTTGTTCCGGCTGTTCGGCAGGCCATCCCACTGTGACTGTCGTGATGGGAAACACCAATTCCGGTAACTCCAACGCTTCGACAATCATCTGAGGGTTGTAAGTGGTAGTTCCCAGATAGCAAATGCCCAACCCTTCTCCTCGGCAGCCACACAAAAAGTCTGTGCCACCAGCAAGGTATCGACAGCCCCCGTCACAAACCACTCAAAGTTGTTGTATCCCGGCTCAGCCTTACGTTGCTCACACCACTTGCTGAAGCGGCGCAAATCTATGCAGAAAGTAAGCACTACCGGCGCCGTCCGAACCATCGGCTGATTGAAATGTGCAGGCGCCAGTTTGGCTTTACGCTCTGCATCACGCGTCACAATCACACTATAAACCTGCATGTTCCCGACTGTAGAAGCCCGGAAAGAGGTTTCAAGCAAATCATTTAACAAATCAGCAGAAATATCCTTCTGCTGGTATTTTCGGATTGTTCTCCTTTGTTTCAAGCTTTCCATTCTTTCTTTTTTTGCAAAGATAATGTAATCCACGAACAATTCATTCAAGAGTTCACACTTTTTTTTATCATCATATATCCGGAATAAAATACATCTTTTCAACAAGAAATGAACAATTATTATCTCTACGAGCAGATAAAAGTAACCTTATGTTCGACTAAACCGAGAACCTTTCAGCCCAACAAGTTGTTAATAAATTCCATTTTGGAAAACTTATTCGTTTACTCAAATCATTAAAACATTATAAACCAATAAATTAATAGCAATCAATAGAAAACTATATATCGGTTAATAAAAACATTCATTTTAATTTTGCCAAGTTGAAAAACATTCATAGCTTTGCAAATACATTTGTTAACGATAAGTACAACTTCTACAACTTTACTTATTTGTAACTAATCCTAAGAGATACAACATTGTGGAAAAGAAAAATTATTCTTATGACGAAGCCTACGGAGAATCTTTAAAATACTTCCAAGGCGACGAGTTGGCTGCCAGAGTTTGGGTAAACAAATATGCAGTCAAAGATTCTTTCGGAAATATTTACGAAAAGTCTCCGGAAGACATGCATTGGCGGATAGCCAATGAGGTAGCCCGCATTGAGGCCAAGTACCCCAATCCATTAAGTTCAGAGGAACTTTTCGGCTTGCTCGACCACTTCAAGTACATCGTTCCGCAAGGAAGCCCGATGACCGGAATCGGGAACAACTATCAGGTAGCCTCTCTGTCCAACTGCTTTGTTATCGGTGTGGACGGCGAAGCGGATTCTTATGGTGCCATCTTCAAGATAGACGAAGAACAAGTACAGCTGATGAAACGCCGTGGCGGCGTGGGACACGACTTATCCCATATCCGTCCGAAAGGTTCACCGGTAAAGAACTCGGCACTGACCTCCACCGGCTTGGTTCCCTTCATGGAACGCTATTCAAACTCTACACGCGAAGTAGCTCAAGATGGACGCCGCGGCGCACTGATGCTCAGCGTATCCATCAAACACCCCGACTCGGAAGCCTTCATCGATGCCAAGATGACTGAGGGCAAAGTGACCGGAGCCAACGTTTCCGTAAAACTGACCGACGACTTCATGCAGGCCGCCATCGAAGGCAAACCATATACACAGCAATATCCGATTGACGCCACAGAGCCGGCATTTCAAAAAGACATTGACGCATCCGCATTATGGAAAAAGATTGTGCACAATGCATGGAAATCGGCAGAACCGGGTGTTCTGTTCTGGGATACAATCATCCGTGAATCTGTTCCTGACTGCTATGCTGATTTAGGATTCCGTACGGTTTCTACCAACTGCGGTGAAATCCCCTTGTGCCTTACGACTCTTGCCGTCTACTGGCCATCAACCTGTATTCATATGTAATCAATCCGTTCACTCCGGAAGCCCGATTCGACTTTGACCTGTTTAAGAAACACATTGCCCTGGCTCAGCGAATCATGGACGACATCATTGATCTGGAGCTGGAAAAGATCGAACGCATCATGGAAAAAATTGATGCCGATCCGGAAAGTGAAAGAAGTCAAAGGCGCAGAACGTCACCTGTGGGAAAAGATATACCGCAAATCCGGACTGGGAAGACGTACAGGTGTAGGTATTACAGCCGAAGGTGATATGCTGGCAGCTATGGGACTGCGCTATGGTACAGAAGAAGCAACTGAATTCTCAGAACAGGTACATAAGACTGTTGCACTTGAAGCTTACCGCTCATCTGTAAACATGGCCAAGGAACGTGGTGCATTCGAAATTTACGATGCAGAACGCGAAAAGAACAATCCGTTCATCAACCGTATCAAGGATGCAGATCCTGCTTTGTATGAAGATATGATACGCTACGGACGACGCAACATTGCCTGTCTGACCATTGCTCCCACCGGAACCACCAGTCTGATGACTCAAACAACTTCAGGTATCGAACCGGTTTTCATGCCAGTATACATGCGCCGTCGTAAAGTCAACCCGAATGATGCCAATGTACGTGTAGACTTTGTAGACGAAACAGGAGATGCATTTGAAGAATATGTAGTGTTCCATCACAAGTTCCTGACCTGGATGGAAGTCAATGGATACGACCCGAACAAGCATTATACACAAGAAGAGATTGATGATCTGGTTGCAAAATCTCCTTATTATAAAGCTACATCAAACGATGTAGACTGGCTGATGAAAGTCAAAATGCAAGGACGTATCCAGAAATGGGTAGACCATTCCATCAGTGTTACAATCAACCTGCCGAACAGTGTTGATGAAGAACTGGTGAACCGCCTCTACGTAGAAGCATGGCGATCCGGCTGCAAAGGATGTACAGTTTACCGTGACGGTTCACGTGCAGGTGTACTGATCTCTACTAAAAAAGACAAAAAGAAAGAAGAGGAAGAATGCCACTGCAAACCGCCTCAGGTTGTAGAAGTACGTCCGAAAGTACTGGAAGCTGATGTGGTGCGTTTCCAGAACAACAAAGAGAAATGGGTAGCATTTGTAGGACTACTCGACGGACGTCCCTACGAAATCTTTACCGGTCTTCAGGATGATGAAGAAGGTATCGTTCTGCCTAAATCTGTAACCAGCGGCCGCATCATCAAGAATTACGATGAAGACGGAGTGAAGCGCTATGACTTCCAGTTCGAGAACAAACGCGGCTACAAGATGACCATTGAAGGCTTGTCCGAAAAGTTCAACAAAGAATACTGGAACTACGCAAAACTGATCTCCGGTGTATTGCGCTGGCGTATGCCGATCGAACAGGTCATCAAACTTGTAGGCTCACTCCAGTTGGACAGCGAAAACATCAATACCTGGAAGAATGGTGTAGAACGCGCCCTGAAAAAATATGTACAGGACGGAACTGAAGCCAAGGGAGTGAAATGTCCTAACTGCGGTCATGAAACCCTGGTTTACCAGGAAGGCTGTCTGATCTGCAAGACTTGCGGATCTTCCCGCTGCGGATAAAAAGCAGGCCTGAGAAATATAACCAATCGGGGCGCAAAGGCGTATTGCTTCCGGTATTATTCCGGAAAAAACAATGCATCTTTGCGCCCTCTATTTTTTATCTGATAAACTGCGTATGAAAACTCAAGACATGTACATCCATTTGAATGGACTGAAACTATATGCTTATCACGGTGTCCTTCCACAGGAAAACCGCGTAGGCGCTGAATATACCCTCAACCTTCGTCTGAAAACAGACTTCTCGCATGCTGCTGAAAATGACTGTCTGGAGGGAACAGTCAACTATGCTGAAGTATTCAAGACTGTCAAGGAAGAAATGAATATTCCTTCTCTGCTTCTGGAACACGTTATCCGGCGTATCGCTCCCGTCTACTGAACGATTTTCCTGCTGTCAGCGAGATACGGATCACCCTTGACAAGCAAAATCCACCGATGGGAGCAGATTGTAAGGAAGTGGGTGTGGAAGCTACTTTCTGCCGGTAATCCTGCTATTTATTTTCCGGTTTCCAAAGAAAAAGCTATATTTGTTCCACGATCATTTATCCCTAATCTAACTGCCATGAAAGAAATTAAACTAGAAATTCATGTCCGTTCCCTGAACTACGGGGAGCTGAATGAAACAGACCGTCGCCTGACGGATGCCGCCCGGGAAGCAACCAGCAGAAGTTACTCCCCCTACTCCCATTTTGCAGTAGGAGCTGCCGCATTGCTGGAAAACGGAACAATCGTTACCGGAAGTAATCAGGAAAATGCAGCCTATCCTTCCGGCACCTGTGCAGAAAGAACCACAGTATTCTATGCCAATTCACAATATCCCGACCAACCCATACTTACCCTGGCTATTGCAGCACGCAATGAAGCTGGCTTTCTGGAACAGCCCATTTCTCCCTGCGGAGCCTGCCGGCAAGTCTTGCTGGAAACGGAACAACGCTATGGCAAGCCCATGCGAATCCTGTTGTGCAGCCGCACAGGAGTCTACGAGCTACAGGGAGTCAAAGATCTGCTCCCTCTGTCGTTCGGCCAAATGCAACTGAATGGTGAAGAATAATCATAAAAGACATGCCGGCTATGGTTATCAGTAAGCATCCGATAAAGTACACATTGTAGATTCATAAAACAACAAACTCTTCTTATCAACGAATATAAAGTTGGTAAGAAGAGTTTGCTATTCTATTGTACCTCTATTAGACTTCAATTGGATTTTCGTTGGACTTCTTCAACTTCCAGACATCCGGAAGCAGTTCCCGGATATCTTTGCCGGAATCTTTTTCCTGATAATATGGAAGCCTGGCAATGACATCGTTCAGCCATTCTCTCGGATTGACTTCCTGTGCCTTGCAGGTGGCAAGCAGTGAACAGATGACCGCTGTATTTTCCGCGGCCTCATGATTCCCGCAGAAGAGGAAGTTCTTTCTTGAGAGCGTCAGAGGACGTATCGCATTTTCGGCCAGATTATTGTCTATCTTTATATTGCCGTCTTTGAGACAGGCCTTCATTCTTGGCCATAACGGATACGCATAGGAAATGGCCTGTCCCATCCGGCTTTTGGGCGGAACCTTGACATATGTGCCTTCCATCCATTTCTCAAAGGAATCCAACAGGGGGACGGACTGACAGAGCCGCAGTTCACGCCGTTCTTCCGTCGTATATTCCCGGGAGTCGGCAAAGTGTTCTATGCGATATATTTCCTGTATTGTTTTCAAGGCATGTTCTGCCAGACTTCTGTTCTCCTCCAAGGCCATTTCAAAATGACGTCTGATATGGGCCAGGCAGGCTATGAGGCACACTCCTTCAGTACCTTCAAATACATTGTAGGCACTGTAACCGTCACTCTGCAGATATCCCTTGAAGTCTTTCAGAAGTTTCCTTATAGTCTGTCCCGAACGGGAACCGTCATCGTAATGGAAAATGACCAGCTTTTCCATGACCGCCCTGACCATCCACAGATACTCCTTGTCGGCCTTCCCCTTTCCCTTGCTGATTACCCTTATGGTGGTCTCGTCCGCCTGAACATATCCGCAGCCGACAACCAGCCGTACCAGCTCGTCATAAAGTGGTCTCAGCAGTTCGCAGACAGGCTTGAACCAGCCGCTCAATGTGCTTTCGGAAAGGCGGATACCCAGATGGCGGAACTCCTTGACCTGCCTGTAGAATGGAACGTGATATTCGTATTTCTGCAGGAGCATTTCGGCCAGCATGGTGGAACCGGCCAGACATTTGTAAACAGGAGAAGGTGGAAGCGGAGCAATGATTACGCCGCTTTCACCTTCCTTGGGAAGACTCAGGTTGTCTTTCAGTCCATATTTGGGACGGACAGTCTCCTTTACATACAGCCTGCCCGGTTCAAATTCCAGCGTACGGGTACGTTCCTCGCCAATCCGTCTGTAACGGTCCAGATCCACCCGGTCAGGTTCAATTACCACTTCAACTACCGGCAGTCCCTCCAGGAGCTCGCGGTTACGCCGGGATTCCTTCTTCTTTCCATCGGGCTTTGTTTGCGAAGGAACCGCCACGCCGCTGTCCTCTTCCCGGATGTCTTCATTCTGTCCGGTTGCAGGAACGGAATCGAACAGGGAGAGCTGGTTGGGATCCAGGGCTGCCAGCTTCTCACTTCTCCGCCCGAAAAGCTGGCGGTTCAGCCATGCTATCTGTGAGAGCAGTTCCTGTATCTTCCGTTGCAGCGCATCCGTCTGTTCCAGCAGTTTCCCGTTGGATTCGACAAGGGAACGGTTAGTCTCCAGGAGACCGGCTATCTGCTCCTGCTGACTCCTGATTATCTGTTCCATTGTATCCTGCCGAATCATCCGTTTCTATCTCTTTATATGATGTAAAGATACTGATTTTCCGTCAGATATGCAACCGGATACATGAAAAAACTTTCAATAGAAGCCATCCTTTCTACTGGCTTTCAACCTTTTCAGCCTCTCGTTCGGATTGTCACTGATTCCTTCCACCATCATGACCAGGTCGCGCCATTCCATCGGATAAGACCTGCTCCGGCTGTCATAGGCCGGCAGCCGGAACGTGCCCTCTTCCAGACGTTTCACATACAATACCATGCCGCCGTCTTCAGCATGGAGGAGCTTCATGGTGGTCCTGCTTCTGTTTATGAAGATGAAGACATCGCCCAGACGGACGTCATGTCCCATCCGGTCGTGAACCACTCCGCAAAGGGAATTGATCCCCTTGCGCATGTCCGTCTTTCCGGGACACAGGAAATAGCGCATGGTATCATTCAGACAGAACATGGCCGCATAATTTGTGTATCAATCCAAATGTCAGTTCAGGGTTTTCATGCTGTCAAGGTGGATCCTGATTCCGGAAGGAAGCTCTATTGTTACGTCGCCACCCGCGCCTGACGGGAGATTGCCCCTGCGACGCAAATCCAATGGAATGAACGTATCATCGGGAAGCTTGTCCGGATGGCTGGTGTAAGTACGGCTCAGGCCGAATTTCTTCTTCCAATAATGGAAACAGGAGGATGAATAGGCCTCATTCTCACAGAAATCTTTTATGGTCAGGCCACTGGCCTGTTGTCTTTCATAAACAGACAGGAACTCTTCTTTACTCATTATTCGTTTCATGGTCTTTTTATTGGCAAAGTAACGGAAGAGTGGATGGCTTTACAATGTGTACTTTATCGGATGCTTACGGTTATCACCAGCCGGCATGTTCTTTCTTATGTTCGTAAGCATCGGCCTGCCGGACATGCTCACCGTTGTAGTTCCACACAATTTCATCGGTATATTCCTTACCATCAGACACGATAACAGCTCTAAGTACATTTCGTTCTTCGGCAAGCGTTACCTGATCAAAAATGTAATGCACATCGGTATATCCCTTACGAACGCCATCCAGTTCCCGGCCATTCAGGAAAACGCGGGGTGTCCCAAGATTGGAATAGACAGTGACAGAAGTTTCCCGGCGTTCACGTTCCGTATTACGGCGTTGCGTCAGATAAAGCACCGGCTCCTTACTCCAGTTTGCCTTATACCAATAGAAAGCATCCTTTGCGTATTTACGATTCAAAAGTTATCAACCCTTTCATGTTCCGCGCATCTACACCTCCACGCTTCCATTGAGGAACTGCAAAGTCAAACATATTCCATAAATAAGAAGCAAGAATATAAGGATGCTGAGAAATTACTCCCCACTGATACTCATGTGTCTTTGTCTGGAAAGTTTCCGGATAAAAATCACTGCCCCAGTTCAAGGCATCTCCCAGCAATTCTGTCTGATGCTCAATGTTCGCATCAGCCCCATATTCTGTCAGCATCAGCCGTTGCCAGGGATATTCTTTTGCCATTTTTTCAATCCAGGGTTTGATATCCTGTATCTTTTTCTCATACCATCGAAATAACGGTTCATTCCCTGTATATCGGTATTCCCGTTAACCGGATGTTCTGCATGGCCATAACCATTGACAGCCACCGTATAACGATCAGGATCTTCCAGTTTGCAGAGATCGTGAACAGACTGAGTAAGAGCAGCCGTATAACCATGCGGATGATACACCTCGTTATGAATTCCCCACACATAAATAGAAGGATGATTGAAACTCTGACGTATCAGCTCGCGCATTTGCTGATGAACATTATCCACTCCTGCCCTGTCACACGGTTCACAAAAGGAATCTCAGCCAGATAATAAGTCCCAACGTATCACAACGTGAATAAATATAATCCGACTGCTGGTAATGAGCAAAACGCACGGTCGTTGCCCCAACTTCCATAATCTGCTCCAGATCAAAATCATGTTCCCTGTTAGTCAGTGCGCTGCCCATCCCCCACCAGTCCTGATGACGGGTAACTCCATACATCGGATATTTTTTACCATTCAGGAAGAAACCTTTTCCAGCCACAGCCTCATACTTACGCAAGCCGAGTGGCTGTATCACTTCATCAATTACCTGTCCGTCCTGTTTCAAACGAGAGACGACCTTATATAAATAAGGATCTTCGCGCCCCTGCCAAAGATGAGGATGACTGATTTTAAAATCAGAAACATAGTTTTGTACTCCCTGAGGAGTCAGCTCAAAAGACTGCCGATGAACTTTAACCAACTTGCCCTCACGGGTATAAATCGCATTTTCCAGTTCAAGAGCAGCCGGAGCCAATGTTGCATTATCAAGTTTCACCCTGACAGAAACATCAGCAGACTGTTTCGATACGTTCTTCTGAGTTATATATACACCCGGAGAGGCACAGTCATTCACTACAATATTGCAGGTTCAGTCACTATCAGCCATACGGGACGGTAAATTCCACCATAGACGCCAAAAAGAGCATGGTTGACCGGAATCACATCCGGACGTGCTACATTATCGGACTTGACAACAATTTCATTCTCTTCTCCCAGCCTGACTTGCGAACCAATTTCGCAGACAAATGCAGAATAAGCTCCTTTATGTGTTCCAACCAAATAACCGTTGACATAAACTTCGGCACATGCTCCTACACCCTCAAAGCGTAGAAAAAGACGCTTGCCTTCCAGTGATTCAGGAAAAACATAGTGCTTCCGATAATAAGCTACCCCAGCATAAAAGCTGTTGGTTTTCTTCTGCATATCATCCGCATTCCAGGTATGAGGCACATTCACCTGTTCCCAATCTGCATTCCATCTGGCAGCAGTCTGCATCGCATCGGTTGGAAAAGGCCCTTTCTTAAACTCCCATCCGTTATTGAATGGAGTTACCTCACGGGCCTCCGCCTTAAAAATACTTCCCAACAAACAAGCCAGCAAAATACTCGCCAGAAAGAAATTTCTCAGTACAGGCTGACTGGCACCGAGAAGAAATGAAATCCTTTTGCCATAGTGTTATATTTTCAGCTAAAATCCATGTTCCCTTTTAACTAGTAAAAATAGCATTAATATTGATTATATTAGCACTTTCAGACAAAAAAACTTTTCCTAAAGCTAAAACATATAATCAGACTGCAAAAAGGAACTTTCTTTACCCAAACAACTGACAGCTTTATTTTCACCTGATATTTGCCCTTTTTCTTACTTCCGTAATAACGAACATGTTCCATATATGGCAAGTCAAAACCTTGATAATATCCCTTTGCAAGGAAACGAATTTTTTTCTGGTTTCCATCAGGATCTGTTATTATCATCATATAATGCTTCGTTAATACATCGGGAGAAGCAGAATTAAAACAAATATCTACAACTCCATCATCACAGACAAAACAATTAATATGAGAACCTTTTTTAAAATAAGGAGATTTTGCATTAGCTCTCATTTGCGCTTCTGTATATGTGAAATTTCTCCTGTACAAATCCTGCAAAACTATATTATACCCAAATTGACGTGACAGATCATAATTCATTCGTCTTAGATTTATGTTTCCAGTCTTGAATTAAGATCCATAATCCATCCCTGGTTTACTTCATCTCTACCATCTATATCCGCTTGTTTAAAAATGCCGATCAATTGAGGATTCTCATATTCATTAGGAAGATCTTTATCCAACATATTTTTATTCTTCAATGTATTCCAGTCAAGATCAAAATACGATGTACTACCTGTATTGATTATTGTAAAATCCTTTTGAATTACTGATAAATCATCAAATAACGGATAATG
>ENA-OQAA01000666-OQAA01000666.1-human-gut-metagenome-genome-assembly--contig:-NODE-666-length-22128-cov-1.750057_pt1 | contig 22128 bp, 31 predicted proteins | sample MGYA00242489_ERZ504515 | MGnify/ENA primary metagenome ERZ504515 (study PRJEB26092, sample SAMD00036237) | human gut metagenome | host: Homo sapiens | study: EMG produced TPA metagenomics assembly of... | reverse complement strand
TTGGTTTAGACGATTGGCGTTATCAGCAAACATGCGAAAACAAACGCATAGATACCGTCCGTTTAAAAACTGCTGAAGATTGCTGCAAAAAGTAGTTCATTCAGCAAGATATATCACATTCAAGCTGTGTAGCAGCTGCCCTTATAAAAATGAATTCTATGAGACACTTTCAAATATCGGTAAGCTGAATGTACAGCTGGAATAGCAACTATTAACAAACCTTGACAGCTTAATAACCGCTCAGAACTCTGCCACAGGGATTTTATACCCTTTTTTGAGATTGATTGAGCGATGTTTAGGCTACATGGGTCAATTTTCGGATTCATGGTACAGTTATCAGTTCAGATACTGTTCCGTGAATAATTCAGGATGAATTAAAATTGGAGGAGTAATTATGTTTTCTTTGGCATTCTATAAATCGGCAGATGGAATGACCTGGAAAAAGTCAAGTCGGGAAAAAAGGTTGAGTGAAAAATTAAAAAAAGGGATTGACAAATAATTTTTTCGGGTGTATTATCCAACACGTAAAGGCAAAGGCGTCTTTGAGATGAAGTTCTCAGAGACGCTTTTTACTTTATAAAATTAAAATAGATGCAATTTGATTCAAAAGGCAAGGGCGTCTTGAGTGTTGCTAAAGCATCCGTAGGAAGCTGCCGGTGGCAGGTTCTGCAGGTGCAGGGAAAAGTACCATGAAAGACAACCTTGCCTTTTTATTTTCAAATTGGAAGGAGTGACATTATGAAGAATGTTTCAGAATTTTTTGGATGTAAAGTTTTTGACGACAGAGTGATGAAAGCAAATTTGTCAGCAAAGGTTTATCAATCTTTGAGAAAAACCATTGACGAAGGTGCAAAGCTTGATATTAGCGTGGCCAATGCAGTTGCAGCAGCTATGAAAGATTGGGCAGTTGCAAATGGAGCTACTCACTATACACACTGGTTCCAGCCTCTTACCGGCGTAACAGCAGAAAAGCATGACAGCTTCATTTCTCCATCCCCGGACGGCGGCGTGATTATGGAATTCTCCGGAAAGGAACTGATCAAAGGCGAACCGGATGCATCTTCTTTCCCATCTGGAGGACTTCGGGCTACTTTTGAGGCAAGAGGATATACAGCATGGATCCTACCTCTTATGCGTTTATCAAAGGGAAAACATTATGTATTCCTACAGCGTTCTGTTCCTATGGCGGAGAGGCATTGGATAAAAAAACTCCGTTGCTTCGTTCTATGGAAGCTTTGAATAAGCAGGCGCTTCGTATTCTTCATCTGTTTGGAAATGATGATGTGAAATGTGTCCGTACATCGGTAGGACCGGAACAGGAATATTTCCTCATTACAAAGAAAATGTATGAACAGAGAAAAGATCTTCGATTTACAGGACGCACTCTTTTTGGTGCGAAGCCGCCAAAGGGACAGGAGATGGATGATCACTACTTTGGCGTGATTAAGACAAGAGTTGCGGCTTATATGGAAGAACTGAATGAGGAACTCTGGAAACTGGGAATTCTGGCTAAGACAGAACATAATGAAGTGGCTCCGGCACAGCATGAGCTTGCCCCTATTTATACGACAACAAATATTGCGACAGACCATAACCAGTTAACCATGGAGATCATGCAGAAAGTGGCAGCAAAGCATGGACTTGTATGTCTGCTTCATGAAAAGCCATTTGCCGGAGTAAACGGTAGTGGAAAACATAATAACTGGTCTCTTGCGACAGATAAAGGCGTGAATCTGTTATCTCCGGGAGAGACACCGTATGAAAATGCACAGTTTTTATTATTCCTGTGTGCAGTGATCAAAGCAGTGGACGATTATCAGGATCTGCTCCGCCTTTCTGTTGCAACGGCAGGAAATGACCACAGACTTGGTGCGAATGAAGCACCTCCGGCAGTGGTATCTATTTTCCTTGGAGATGAATTAAATGCGGTGCTTGAAGCGATTGAAACGGATACTCCATACGCAGGAACGAAAAAGGCACAGATGAAGCTTGGTGTGGATGTGCTTCCAAAATTCAACCGTGATACTACAGACCGTAACCGTACATCACCTTTTGCATTTACCGGAAATAAATTTGAGTTCCGTATGTTGGGTTCTTCTAACAGCATTGCATGTGCAAACATCATGCTGAACAGCGCAGTAGCAGAAAGCCTGAAAATTTATGCGGATAGACTGGAAAAAGCGGAAAACTTTGAAGATGCATTACATGAAATGATCCGAAAGACCATCAAAGACCACAAGCATATCATTTTTCAACGGAAATGGTTACGATGATACATGGATCAGGGAAGCAACGGAAGAGAGAGGCTTCTCAACTACCGTACAACACCGGATTGTATGCCGCACCTGCTGGATGAAAAGAATGTACAGATGCTGACAGGCCATAAGGTATTTTCTAAAGCTGAGCTGAAATCAAGATGTGAGATTATGCTGGAAAACTATTGCAAGACAGTGCTGATTGAGGCAAATACCATGATTGATATGGCAAAAACAGAGATTGCTCCGGCGGTAAGTGCATATGTACTGGAGCTTGCCAATACAGCAGCAGCGAAAAAAGCAGTTGATGCTTCTATTTCCTGTAGTTATGAAGCGGGGCTGCTGAAGAAACTGGCAAGACTGGAAGATCAGATTGCGGTTAAAGCCGATGAACTGGATGATGCAGTGATGAAGATTAAGGATGCCGGAGACATTGAATCAGAATCTTATATGATTCGTGATGTTGTCTTAAGTAAAATGGGTGAACTCCGAGTTGCCTGTGACGAGGCAGAAACAATGACAGCAAAAAAAATACTGGCCATTCCCAACCTATGGAGATTTACTGTTTGGCGTAAAATAACGTATCAGCAGGAAAGGACGCTTGCGTATTTTCACCTGATACGTTAGCGATAGAATCGAAGATTCTAGAGCATAAAAAAATACAGAAAGAAGGAATATTTATGACTTACAGTGCAGTTCCGGTTCGTAAAGTCATTGAAACAGCGAAGAAGGATTTGATGCCCTTCAGGACGTAGAATAAAATCAGAATGGATAGAAACTAAATATTGTAAAGGCATTTGAGAAAAGAGAAGTAGTACAGGTGATCACTTACAGCGAAGGTGGAACAGTGAGAGCCACGCAGCAGAGCCTGTATGAATAACACTTTTTAAGCTGCAATCCGAACAGGATTTCCTTAGTAGGTGCGACGTTACGTCAAGCGTTAATGGCAGAACCATGAAAAGGTTTGGAAATGAGACAAAAGATAGGTGGCACCGCGAGCACAGCACTTGCCCTATAGAATGCTGAATTACTAGATTTACGGAGGTAGATTTATATGTGTTCTATTATGGGTTATTGCAGCCGCAGTGCTGCCTTTGATGTTTTTATGAAAGGATTTGAGAAGACCATATCAAGAGGTCCGGATGATACACGTGTGGTTGAAACAGGTGATGGTCTTCTTGGATTCCACAGATTATCAATCATGGGATTAACTCCATCCGGTATGCAGCCATTTAAGTATGGGAACAGTTATGTGGTCTGTAATGGAGAAATTTATGGATTTGAGAAGCTGAAAGAAGAACTGTCAGTAAAATATACATTTGAAAGTGAATCGGACTGCGAGATACTTTTGCCGTTATATCAGGAATACGGTACAGACATGTTTGACATGATTGATGCGGAGTTTGCCTGCATCATCTACGATGGGGAAGCAAGAGAATTTATCGCGGCAAGAGATCCGATTGGAATCCGTCCATTGTATTATGGATATGATAAAGAAGGTGCTGTTATATTTGCCAGTGAAGCGAAAAATCTGGTAGGACTTGCGGAGAAGATCATGCCGTTTCCACCGGGACATTATTATAAGGGCGGTCAGTTTATCTGCTACTGTGACATTGCTAAAGTAGATACGGTTTGTCATGATGATCTGGAGACAGTCTGCAAGAGTATTCATGATAAGCTTGTGGCTGGCGTGGAAAAACGTCTTGTAGCTGATGCAAAGGTAGGCTTCCTGCTTTCCGGCGGACTGGATTCTTCTTTGGTGTGCGCGATTGCAGCAAAGAAAAGTAAGGAACGGATTAAGACATTTGCGATTGGTATGAGTAAAGATGCCATTGACTTAAAATATGCAAAACAGGTGCAGATTATATTGGAAGTGATCATACAGAGGTTTATATGACACCGGATGAAGTGCTTTCTTCGCTGGAAACAGTCATTCAGTTGTTGGGAACCTATGATATTACCACAATCCGTGCATCCATGGGTATGTATCTGGTGTGTAAGGCAATCCATGAACAGACCGATATCCGTGTCCTTTTGACCGGTGAGATTTCTGATGAATTGTTTGGTTATAAATATACGGACTTTGCACCGGATGCGAGAGCCTTTCAAGAGGAATCACAGAAACGAATCCATGAACTTCATATGTATGATGTTCTCCGTGCGGACCGTTGTATCTCCGTAAACTCGCTGGAAGCAAGAGTTCCGTTTGGTGATCTGGATTTTGTAAAATATGTGATGGCAGTAGACCCGGAATTAAAGCTGAATACTTATGGAAAAGGAAAATATCTGCTCCGTCATGCGTTTGAACAGGGTGGTTATCTGCCGGATGAGATTCTTTGGAGAGAAAAAGCTGCATTTTCAGATGCTGTTGGACATTCCATGGTTGATTATTTAAAGGAATATGCACAAAAGCAATATACAGATGCAGAATTTGAAAGAAGATGTAAAAGCTATACCCATGCCAGACCATTTACAAAAGAATCCTTATTATATAGAGAAATTTTTGAAAAGTATTATCCGGGTCAGGCTGAGATGGTTGCAGATTTCTGGATGCCGAACAAAGAGTGGGAAGGATGCGACGTAAATGATCCTTCTGCAAGGGTACTATCTAACTATGGTGATAGCGGAAAATAAAATGAAGTAATGGAAAGATCGAGGCACTCAATCTTGATTGAAAAGACACAAAAAATTCACATAATATGTTAGCGCTCACGCTTGACGAGTGCTAACAAAGGTGCTATAACATAATTAGAAACAGGAGAAAGAAAGAACCACGAGTTCATGATTCTTCCTAAACATCCCCAGTTTCAAAATATAATTTGAAAAAGGAGCGATGATTATGTTAACACCTAGTATTTTTGGAGAAAATTTATTTGACGAGTTCTTTGATGATTTCTTTGATTTTCCGGTATTTGATGATCGGGCAATGAAGAAAGCACAGAAAAAACTGTATGGTCGTCATGCTGCAAACATGATGAAAACAGATGTGAAAGAACAGGATGATCATTATGAAGTGGATATCGATCTTCCGGGATTTAAGAAAGAGGAACTTTCACTAGAACTGAAGAATGGATATTTGATGATCAATGCAGCGAAAGGTCTCGACAAAGAGGAAAAAGAAGAAAAGACGGGAAGGTTTGTCCGTCGTGAACGTTACGTAGGCAGTATGAGCAGATCGTTCTATGTGGGCGAGGATATCAGACAGGAAGATATTCATGCGAAGTACGAAAGTGGAGTATTAAGACTGTCTATTCCAAAACAGGAAGAGAAAAAAGCACAGATAGAAGATAAAAAGTATATTGCTATTGAAGGATAAATGCCTTTCATAAAATGATAGTAATGTGAATTTGGCCCGGAGTCATTATGGCTTCGGGCTATTTATATGGAACGATTAACAGAGATATGGAACAAGAATTTTGAAATACCTATTGACATGGTAGGTAAATAATGAATATAATACAGAAAACAAAAACCTACTTGAACAGTAGGCAATAAGGAGCTTGTTATGGGATTTTATTTTGAAAAGCTTGTACGAGAAAACTTTCGTTTTGGTCGAAATGTGACAATCCGCAGTAAGCTAATTGAAATCATTGAAATTTATAAACGAAAGGAACTATATTATGTCAAAATACAGATTTGAAACACTTCAGCTTCATGTAGGACAGGAGGCTCCGGATCCTGTTACGGATGCACGTGCAGTGCCTATTTATGCAACCACTTCTTATGTTTTTCACGATTGTGCCCATGCGGCAGCACGTTTTGGACTTACAGATGCCGGAAATATTTATGGACGCTTAACGAACTCTACGCAGGATGTTCTGGAAAAGCGTGTTGCTGCCTTAGAAGGTGGTGTTGCTGCTTTGGCACTTGCTTCAGGAGCAGCTGCAATTACATATACCTTGCAGGCTCTGGGACAAAATGGTGGACACTTTGTTGCACAGAAAACGATTTATGGCGGCAGTTACAACCTGTTGGCACATACACTTCCGGGGTTCGGAATCACAGCTTCCTTTGTCAATATACATGATCTTGATGAAGTGGAAGCTGCTATTGAGGAAAATACAAGAGCGATTTACATAGAAACGCTTGGCAATCCGAACAGTGATATTCCGGATATTGACGCATTGGCTGCGCTTGCCCATAGACATGGCTTACCTCTTGTGGTAGATAATACCTTTGGTACACCGTATTTTATTCGTCCAATTGAACATGGGGCTGATATTGTGGTACATTCTGCTACAAAATTTCTTGGAGGTCATGGAACTACTCTTGGTGGGGTCATTATAGATTCAGGCAAATTTGATTGGACTGCTTCAGGTAAGTATCCAGCCATCGCTGAACCGAATCCAAGTTATCATGGCGTTTCTTTTGTAAAAGCTGCAGGGCCAGCAGCCTTCGTTACTTATATCCGTGCAATTCTGCTTCGTGATACAGGAGCAACCATTTCTCCTTTTGCAGCGTTTTTTTTATTGCAGGGAATCGAAACACTGTCGCTGCGTCTGGAGCGTCATGCAGAAAATACGAAGAAGGTGGTAAAATTTTTAAACGCTCATCCACAGGTTGAAAGAGTGAACCATCCATCTCTTCCTTCCCATCCTGATTATCCGCTTTATCAGAAGTATTTCCCGAATGGTGGAGCATCTATTTTTACATTTGATATTAAAGGGGGAGTGGAAGAGGCTTATAGGTTTATAGATCATCTGCAGATTTTTTCATTACTTGCAAATGTAGCTGATGTGAAAAGTCTTGTGATTCATCCTGCGACTACAACACACAGTCAGCTTTCGCCGGAGGAACTGGCTGAGCAGGAAATTAAGCCAAATACAATCCGGCTTTCTATTGGAACAGAACATATAGAAGATATTATCAATGATTTACAGCATGGGTTTGATGCGGTAGAATAAGTAAAGGAGAGTGTTTGAGATGTCAAGAGTATATACTTCGGCAGAGTAGCTGATTGGAAAGACACCACTTTTGGAACTCACTCATATTGAAAAAGAATATGAGTTGCAGGCAAAAATTTTAGCCAAGCTGGAATACTTTAATCCAGCTGGCTCGGTAAAAGATCGTGTGGCAAAAGCAATACTGGATGACGCTGAGAGTACAGGCGGATTAAAACCTGATACAGTAATTATTGAGCCAACTTCCGGCAATACAGGTATTGGTCTCGCTTCTGTTGCAGCTGCCAGAGGGTATCGCATGATTCTTGTAATGCCTGATACCATGTCCGTAGAGCGACGTCAGCTTATGAAAGCATACGGAGCGGAACTTGTGCTTAGTGAAGGGGCGAAAGGCATGAAGGGAGCCATTGCGAAAGCAGAAGAGCTGGCCAATGAAATACCGAACAGTTTTGTTCCTGGACAATTTGTGAATCCTGCAAATCCCAAAGCCATAGGGAGAGTACAGGCCTGAAATATATGAGGATACAGATGGTAATGTGGATATCTTTGTAGCAGGCGTAGGTACCGGAGGTACAGTGACAGGTGTTGGTGAATACCTGAAAGCACAAAATCCGGATATTAAGATTGTGGCTGTTGAGCCGGCATCTTCAGCAGTGCTTTCTACAGGCATTTCTTCCGGAGCAGCCTTATGGGCGGCAATCCAGCTTGCCAAAAGAGCCGAAAATAAAGGAAAAACAATTGTTGTATTGATGCCGGATACAGGAGATAGATATTTATCAACACCTCTATTTGCAGAATAAGGAAAGAAGGAACAAAGGAATGATGATCTCAACAAGGGGAAGATATGCTTTGCGTGTATTGCTTGATCTTGCAGAAAATCAGAATGAAGGTTATATAGCAATGAAGACAGTTGCCCATCGACAGGAGCTGTCTTTAAAATATATCGAGAGAATTATGTCTGTACTTTCTAAGAACCATTATGTGGAAGGGGTACAGGGGAAAGGCGGCGGATACCGTCTGGCAAGGGAACCAAAAGATTATAGGGTTGGAGATATATTAAGACTTGCAGAAGGGGAACTGGTTCCGGTTGCATGTCTGGAATGTAATGCAAAAACCTGTAAACGTGCAGATACATGTAAAACATTGCCGATGTGGAAAGAATTTCATCATATGGTAAATCATTATTTTGATAATATTACTCTTTTGGATCTAATGAAATAGATCGATGAAAGTAGGGATTTTTAGATAAAATGGATTGACAAGATAAAATTTAAGAGGTAAAATAGTGTGCGTAAAGGCAAAGGCGTCTTTAAGTTTAAAATGAACTTAAAGGCGCTTTTGCCCTTTTTGCGTTCAAAAATGCAGGAAATGACTTTATTGGAGGAAGAATGAAATGCAAAAGTGTGAACAATTATATGAAGGAAAAGCAAAAAAGGTTTTCTTAACCGATGATCCGGATGTCCTGATTGTTTCTTATAAAGATGATGCAACTGCCTTTAATGGCTTGAAGAAGGGAACAATCGTTGGGAAAGGTGCGATCAATAACCGTATGACCAATCTGTTGTTTCAGAAAATTGAAGCAGAAGGTGTGCCGACTCATTTTATTCAGGAATTAAATGACAGAGAAACCGCAGTGCGCAGGGTGGAGATTGTTCCGTTGGAAGTAATTGTGCGAAACGTGGCTGCCGGCAGTTTTTCTAAAAGATTGGGTGTGGAAGAGGGAACGGTACTTGCTGAGCCGACGATTGAATTTTCTTATAAGAATGATGAACTGGGAGATCCGCTGATCAATTCCCATTTTGCAAAAGCATTACAGCTTGCGACTGCAAGTGAGATCAAAACGATAAAGGATTATGCATTTAAAATTAACGAAATTCTGAAAGTGGAATATTTAAAAGCAGGCCTTCGTCTGATTGATTTCAAGATAGAGTTTGGCCGTTTTCATGGCAAGATCATTCTTGCAGATGAGATTTCTCCGGATACTTGCCGCTTATGGGATGTGGAAAGTGGAGAAAAAATGGATAAAGATCGTTTCCGCAGGGATTTAGGAGGCGTAGAGGATGCGTATATTCAGGTGGCAAAACGATTAGGATTAGAGATGGAGAGTAAATAGATTTATGAGAACAGATATTTATAAATCACCTTTATGTGAACGTTATGCAAGTAAAGAAATGCAGAGTATATTTTCCAATGATAGAAATTTCCACATGGAGAAACTCTGGGTGGCACTTGCGGAAAGTGAAAAGGAACTGGGACTTCCTATCTCTGATGAGCAGATTGAGGAAATGAAAGCTCAGATTGACAACATTGATTATGAAAAAGCAAGACAATACGAAAATGAGCTTCGTCATGACGTGATGGCACATGTCCATACCTTCGGGGGATGCCTGTCCTGAAGCGGCGGGAATCATACATTTAGGAGCAACTTCCTGTTATGTGGGGGATAATACGGATATTATCCTCATGCAAAGTGCGCTCTTACAGATTAGAAATCTTTTGTTAAATGCCATAGAAGCCCTTAGCGAATTTGCCATGGAATATAAGGCATTACCAACTCTTGCATATACTCATTTTCAGGCAGCTCAGCCAACAACGGTAGGAAAAAGAGCCTGTCTTTGGATGAATGATCTGCTGTTTGATATCGAACAGCTTGATTTTCAACTGAATAACTTAAAACTCCTTGGCTGTAAAGGAACCACCGGGACAGGTGCCAGCTTTTTGGAACTGTTCGATGGGGAAGAAACAAAGGTGGAACAGCTGGAGCAGAAAATCGCAGAAAAAATCGGTTTTTCAAAGTGTCAGAGTGTCAGTGGACAGACCTATACACGAAAAGCTGATTTTGCGGTTTTACAGGTATTGTCCGGAATTGCACAGAGTGCATCAAAATTCTCCAGTGATATCCGTTTACTCAGCCACTTAAAAGAGGTGGATGAACCATTTGAGGAAAAACAGATCGGTTCTTCTGCCATGGCATATAAAAGAAATCCAATGAGAAGCGAACGTATTGCATCACTGGCTCGTTTCGTGATTTGTGATTTACAAAATACTGCTATTACAGCAGCTTCACAGTGGTTTGAACGCACATTGGATGATTCCGCAAATAAGCGCCTAGCTGTACCGGAAGCATTTCTGGCCACAGATGCCATTTTAAATCTGTATATCAATGTAATCAGGGGGCTGAAGGTCTATCCGGCAGTTATTAAGAAGCATCTGGATGCAGAACTTCCATTTATGGCGACGGAAAATATCTTGATGTATTGTGTAAAAGCCAAAGATGGGGACAGACAGGAACTTCATGAAGCAATCCGTAAACATTCTATTATGGCAGCGGAACAGGTAAAACTCTATGGAAATGAAAATGATTTAATAGAACGTATCAAAAATGACGATAGCTTTGGACTTTCTGCCATAGAACTGGAAGTTTTGCTTGACCCGGTGAAGTTCACCGGAATGGCAGAATATCAGTGCGAGAATTTTGTAACAGAAACCGTGAAACCATTACTGGAAAAAAATAAGCAGCGTGTGAACGTGGAAGCGCAAGTGAATGTCTGAAAGGAAGGAATGCATATGCTTACATCAATTGTTGGAACAAACTGGGGCGATGAAGGAAAAGGCCGTATGTAGATCTTCTCAGCGAAAACTATGATATTGTTGTTCGTTATCAGGGCGGAAATAATGCGGGTCATACCGTGATCAATGAAAAAGGAAAATTTGTCATGAATCTGATGCCGTCCGGAATCTGCCGTGAAGATACGGTCAATATTCTGGGACCGGGCATTGTGATTGACCTGGAACATTTGTACGGGGAAGTGCAGAAACTGGCAGAAAAAGGTGTGGAAGTAACGCCGGAACATTTAAAGATCAGTGACAGGGCAACCATCTGTATGCCATATCATAAGCTGATGGATTGTCTGGAGGAAGACCGACTGTTAGATAAGAAATTTGGATCTACCAGAAGAGGTATATCTCCGGTATATGCAGACAAATATATGAAAAAAGCACTGCGTATGGGTGATTTGCTCCATCTGGAAGCATTAAAGGAACGCCTTGGTGGTCTTGTGGAATGGAAGAACCTGACTGTGGAAAATGGATATGGTCATGCACCAGTGCTGGCAGATGAAATGTTTCAGTGGTTAAAAGAATACGGAGAGTTCTTTGTTCCTTTTATCTGTGATACGACGGAATACCTTGGAGACGCTATTGAAGAGAGAAAATCCATTCTGTTTGAAGCACAGCTTGGGGCACTCAGGATATAGACTTTGGCATTTATCCATATACCTCTGCATCTACAACCCTTGCTTCTTATGCGCCAATCGGAGCTGGCGTACCTTTTGCAAAGCTGGATGAAAGCATCGGTATTATGAAAGCATACTCAAGCTGCGTGGGAGAAGGACCTTTTACCTGTGAACTGTTTGGAGAGGAAGCGGAGCAGCTTCGTGCGGCAGGGGGCGAATATGGTGCAGCAACCGGAAGACCGAGAAGAGTCGGAGGCTTTGATGTGGTTGCTTCCAGATATGGGACAAAGATGCAGGGCTGCAGCTATGTGGCACTTACAAAGCTGGATGTGCTTTCTTATATGGAAAAAATCCCGGTATGTACAGCGTATGAGATTGATGGAAGCAGAGTAGACACATTTCCATCCGGTATCGAAGAACTTAAATGTGCAAAACCGATCTATGAATATTTTCCGGGATTTCAGTGTGATATCAGCGGATGCAGAACAGTAGATGATCTTCCAAAAGCGGCATTGGAGTATATCCGTTATATTGAAAAGGAAATCGAGTGCCCGATTAAGTATGTGTCTGTCGGCGCCGAACGTGATGCCTATATCACAATGTTTTAGGAGAAAAGGAAAGATGCAGAATCAGAAAGTACTAATTTTGAATTTTGGCGGTCAGTATGACCAGTTGATTGCCAGGAGGGTGAGGGAATGCAGCGTCTATTGTGAGGTTAAGCCTTATACCATGCCCCTTTCTGAGATTCGGGCATTTGACCCCATAGGCATTATCTTCACTGGAGGACCGGACAGTGTATATAAAGAAAATTCTTATCATCGGCTAGAAGGTATTTTTGAGCTTGGAATACCGATTCTTGGTATTTGCTATGGATGTCAGCTCCTTGCCCATCATCTTGGAGGAATGGTTACGGTAGCAGAAAATGAAAATGCCAGAGAGTATGGAAAAACACTTACTTTCTATGATAATTCTTGTCTGCTGTTTGACGGACTGGATGAGGAGAGTATTTCATGGATGAGCCATGGCGACTACATGAAGAAAGTACCCGACGGATTTAGGCTGGTTGCCCGTAGCGGGAAATGCCCGAATGTAGCCATTTGTGATGAAAACAGAAAATATTATGGTGTACAGTTCCATCCGGAAGTAAATCATACAGAAAATGGAACTACCATGATCCGAAACTTTTTATATAAAGTCTGTGGTGCAGTGGGTTCACAGCTCACCTGTGTTTTTGTGGATCACGGTCTTCGTATTTGAGGAAGAAGGCAAAAAAATTGGCAGGACGGACTATCTGGCACAGGGAACTATTTATCCGGATGTGATTGAATCCGGCAAAGAAAATGCAGAAACCATAAAGAGCCATCACAATGTGGGCGGCCTGCCGGATTTTGTTGATTTTAAAGAGATTATTGAACCATTGCGTTTGCTGTTCAAGGATGAAGTAAGAGACTGGTAAGACAGCTTGGGCTTCCGGAATATATGGTTATGCGCCAGCCGTTTCCAGGCCCCGGACTTGCAATCCGTGTTCTCTACGATATTACAAGCAAACCGCCGGCAACGGTGGAGTTTGAGTAAGGAAGTGAAAGATTATGACTAAATATATATTTGTAACTGGAGGTGTGGTATCCGGTCTGGGAAAAGGGATTACCGCCGCTTCTCTTGGACGTCTTTTAAAAGCAAGGGGCTTAAAAGTGGCAGCACAGAAGTTAGACCCATATATTAACGTAGACCCCGGAACCATGAGCCGTATCAGCATGGCGAAGTATATGTAACCGAGGATGGAGCAGAAACGGATCTGGACCTGGGACATTATGAGAGATTTATTGATGAAGATCTGAATCAATACTCCAATCTGACGACTGGAAAGGTTTATTGGAATGTATTAAACAAGGAACGAAGAGGAGAATACTTAGGTTCCACGGTTCAGGTGATTCCCCATATCACAAATGAGATTAAGGAATTTGTGTACCGTGTAGGAAAAAAGACGGATGCAGATGTAGTGATCACGGAGATTGGAGGAACCATTGGGGATATTGAATCCCAACCATTTCTGGAAGCAGTACGTCAGATTTCATTGGAGGTTGGCGGGGAGAACAGTTTATTTATCCATGTGACGTTAGTCCCTTATTTGAGTGGCTCTGAAGAACATAAGTCAAAACCAACGCAGCACTCTGTCAAGGAGCTTCGAGGAATGGGTATCAATCCCAATATTATAAGTGCTGCGTTCTGATAAACCATTGGAAGAATCCATCATTTCAGAAAATTTCTCTTTTTTGCAATGTGAAACCGGATTGCGTGATTGGGAACAGGACGTTACAGAACCTCTACGAAGCACCGCTGATGTTGGAAAAGTCCAGATTTTCAGATGTTGTTTGCAGAGAACTTCACATTGATGCGCCGAAACCGGAGCTGGAAGATTGGGAACAGATGGTGGAACGCATCCGAAACCGTTCCCGGGAAGTCCACATCGGTCTGGTTGGAAAGTATGTAAAGCTCCATGATGCATACCTGTCTGTGGCAGAAGCAATGAACCATGCAGGGTATGAACTGAATACGTTTGTGAAAATCCACTGGATTGATTCAGAAAATATCAGGTCGGACAATGTAAAGGAAATATTGGAAGGTCTGGATGGGATCATCGTTCCGGGCGGATTTGGAAATCGTGGTATCGAAGGAATGATCCTGTCAGCAAACTATGCCCGTGAAAATCAGATTCCTTACTTTGGTATCTGTCTAGGTATGCAGATTGCCGTCATCGAATTTGCAAGGAATGTTCTGGGACTTAAATGTGCTCATTCGGGTGAATTTGATGAACAGTGTGCCCATAAGGTCATTGATTTTATGCCGGGGCAGAGTGAGGAAATTGATAAAGGCGGTAGCTCCGTCTGGGAAGCTATCCATGCAGCATTAAAGCCGGAACGAAAATGGAACAATGCTATGGTAACAAACTGATCCATGAGCGCCATCGCCATCGCTATGAGTTTAATAATAAATATCGTGAGGAACTGATGAGAGCAGGACTTGTGATCAGCGGTACTTCTCCGGATGACAGACTGGTGGAAACCGTAGAACTTAAGGAGCATCCGTTTTTTGTAGGCGTACAGTTTCATCCGGAATTTAAGAGCCGCCCAAATCAGTCTCACCCACTGTTTAAAGGATTCGTTTCGGCAGCTTTATTAAAAAGAAACGCTGATTAAGTCGAAACGAAAAAAGGAGCAGAAAAAATGTGTGGAATTGTTGGATTTGCAGGAAAGACAGAAGCTGTTTCGATATTGCTTGATGGTCTGGAACGACTGGAATACAGAGGATATGATTCAGCAGGAGTTGCGGTCGTATCAGCGGATGGGAGATTACAGGTAAAAAAGAGCAAAGGACGTCTGTCTGTTCTGCGGGAATTGCTGGACTCTCAAAATCCTTTGTCGGGGAATATCGGCATTGGTCACACCAGATGGGCAACCCATGGGGAACCAAATGATACAAATGCACATCCCCATGTTGGGCAGGAAGGAAAGATTGCGGTTGTCCATAATGGCATCATAGAAAATTATCTGGAGATCAAAAACTCTCTTATCCGTAAAGGAGTCGTTTTTTCTTCTGATACGGATACGGAGGTAATCGTCCAGTTACTGGAATATTATTATAGGAAGAAATTCAATCTGATGGATGCAGTGTATGCGGTTTTAAATCGTATCAAAGGTGCTTATGCTATGGGCATTCTCTGTTCTGATTTTCCGGGACAGATGGTTGCAGCAAGAAAAGACGCCCCTCTGCTGATTGGTTACGGTCAGGAGGGAAATTACATTGCCTCTGATGTTACTGCACTTCTTGCACATACAAGGACAGTTACTTATATGGAAGATGATGAAGTGGCAGTCATTACGGCAGATGATGTTCAGATCTTTGACAGAGACAGATTTCTGCTGGAAAAAGAAAAACATTTGATTGAGTGGGATGTTTCCGCAGCAGAAAAATATGCGGCAATTATCAGGGAGCTTCAGGATTTACCTGAAAAGATAAGTGTTGTTATGAATGATCTGGATCTTTATCAGAAAGCGGCATCCAGATATTTCAACCATAACAGTGTTTTCTATATTGGTTGTAATCTGGACTATGCACTGGGTTTGGAGGGCTCTCTAAAGCTGAAAGAGGTTTCTTATATTCATTCAGAATCCTATGCGGCAGGAGAACTGAAACATGGAACGATTTCTCTGATAGAACCGGGAACACTGGTGGTTGCTATGGTAACCTATGAGCCGCTGGTGGAAAAATCCTTGTCCAATATTGTTGAAGTAAAATCCAGAGGAGCAGAAGTAATCGCAATGACGACAGATCAGACAGCAGAGCTGATCAGCAGTCAGGCATCCGAAATATTTGTGATACCAAAGCCCCATTCCCTTTTGCAGCCGGTTCTCGGAGTGATTCCTTTGCAGCTTTTTGCCTATTATGTTGCACTGAATCGCGGCTGTGATATTATAAGCCAAGGAATCTGGCAAAATCGGTCACAGTAGACAGTAGAATAATACGCAGGAGGAAAAGAGTATGGCGATTCATGAAGAATGTGGTGTATTCGGTGTGATGAGTACACAAAAAGAAAATGTGGCAGGGATTACCTATTATGGATTGTATGCCTTGCAGCACAGAGGACAGGAGAGCTGCGGGATCGTTGTGAATGATGATGGTGTGTTTTCTTCCTATAAGGATCTGGGCCTTGTAAGCGAAGTGTTTTCGAAAGACACATTATCTCATTTGCCGGAAGGGACTATGGCAGTGGGCCATGTAAGATATGGAACAACCGGCGGGACAACACGAAATAACTGCCAGCCCATTGAAGTCAACCAACCAGAAGGAAAGATGGCACTGGCACATAACGGAAATTTGAGTAATGCATTGGAGCTGCGTGATAAGCTGGAGTTATCAGGAGCCATTTTTCATACCACCAGCGATACAGAAACCATTGCTTATGTGATTACAAGAGAAAGGCTGATGACACCGAGCATAGAAGAAGCGGTAAGCAACACCATGAATTTACTGGAAGGGGCTTATTCATTAGTTTTGATGTCAGCTACAAAGATGATTGCTGCAAGAGACCCATATGGATTCAGACCACTTTGTTATGGACAGATGCCGGATGGAGCCTATGTAGTGGCATCAGAAAGCTGCGCATTATCAGCGGTAGGCGCAGAATTTGTCAGAGATCTGCTTCCGGGTGAGATTCTGGTGTTTAGTCAAAATGGAGTGGAATCAAGGAAAGAACACTGCGGTAAGCAGAAAAAGAAAACCTGTATCTTTGAGTATATCTATTTTGCAAGACCGGATTCTGTCATAGATAGTGTATCTGTCCATGAATCACGAATGAGAGCAGGCGAGTTGCTCTCAGAAGTTATCCGGTGGACGCAGATATTGTGATCGGAGTTCCGGACAGCGGACTGGATGCAGCGCTTGGATATGCAAATAAATCCGGCATTCCTTATGGGATAGGACTGATCAAAAATAAATATATTGGAAGAACATTCATTTCTCCGGGACAAAATGAACGTTTGGACAAAGTCAGGATTAAGCTTTCTCCTGTGAAAAAATGTAATCGATGGAAAACGAGTCGTTCTTATTGATGATTCTATCGTAAGAGGTACAACCAGTAAACGTATTGTAAAGCTTTTGCGTGACGCAGGAGCGAAAGAGATACATATGAGAATCTCGGCTCCCCCATTCTTACATGCCTGCTATTATGGCACGGACATTGACTCAGAAGAAAATCTGATTGCATGCCATCATAGCATGGAAGAGATCGCAGAGATGATCGGAGTGGATTCTTTGGGATATTTGGAGGTGGAGAAGCTGAGTAAGCTGATTGACAGCGAGGATTATTGTGCTGCCTGCTTTAACGGAGAATATCCAACCAAAATTCCGGCAGATCTCCGTAAAGACCGTTTTGAAAGGAAACTGTCTGAACGGGTTTAGATAGAGGGGTGACATATATTATGAAAAAATTTGACAGAAAACTGATTTTCCCAGATGGCAGTGAGTATTATGGATATGGTTTTGGTTCCTTTGATGAAAGAATCACGGAAATCGTATTTAATACCTCTCCGGTTGGGTATCAGGAAATCATCTCTGATCCGTCCTATACCTACCAGACTGTTGTGATGGCATATCCGCTGATTGGTAACTATGGGATTGCAGAAGAAGATTTTGAAACAGAAACACCGACGATTGGAGGATTGGTTGTAAGGGATTATAACGATCAGCCATCCAACTTCCGCAGTAAATATACATTATCCGAAATCATGGAGAAATACCGGATTCCGGGAATTTATGGAATTGATACCAGAAAGCTGATACGTTCTATTCGTGATTTGGGAAGCAGAAAAGTATTGATTACAGATGCTGATACTTCTCTGCAGGAGGGACTTTGCAAACTGGTTCCTATGAGATACCAAAAGATGCAGTAGCTTTTGTGAGCAGAAAAGAGATTCAGCAATATAGGATTCCGGATGAGAAATATCATGTGGCCGCCATTGATTGTGGAATGAAGCAGAATATTGTGAGGAGTTTTAACAGACGAGGCTGCAATGTGACGGTATTTCCATGGAATACCTCTATGGAAGAAATAGAAAAAATGAAGCCGGACGGAATCTTTTTATCTAATGGTCCGGGAGACCCGATGGATGTGCAGCCGGTCATAGAACTGGTGAGAGGCTTACGGGGAAAATATCCGATCTTTGGAATCTGCCTTGGTCATCAGATCATTTCCCTTGCATATGGGGCAAGGACCTATAAGTTAAAATTTGGACACAGGGGAGGAAATCATCCGGTAAAAAATCTTCTGACAGGAAAGATAGAGATTACCTCCCAGAACCATTCCTATGCAGTGGACAGGGAAAGTCTTGCGAATACCCGATTGAAAGTAACGCACCTGAATCTGCTGGATCAGACAGTAGAAGGTGTTGCCTGTGAGGAGGACAAGGTGTTTAGTGTGCAGTATCACCCGGAAAGCGCACCGGGCCCGCAGGACAGCGGTTATCTGTTTGAACAGTTTATAGAAATGATGGAGGGAACAAAAGATGGCGAAAAGAACTGATTTGAAGAAAATACTTGTCATTGGTTCCGGTCCGATTGTGATTGGTCAGGCGGCAGAATTTGACTATGCAGGGACCCAGGCATGTCTTGCACTGAAAGAAGAAGGGTATGAGGTTGTCTTATGCAACTCCAATCCGGCAACGATTATGACAGATACCACCATTGCAGATAAGGTGTATATGGAACCGTTGACATTGGAATATGTTGCAAAGATTGTCCGTCATGAGCGTCCAGATGCCATCGTACCGGGAATTGGTGGTCAGACCGGACTTAATCTGGCAATGCAGCTTGAGAAAAAAGGCATTTTAAAAGAGTGCCGTGTGGAGCTTTGGGAACCAGCAGTGAGAGCATTGAAAGGCAGAGGACAGAGAACTCTTTAAAGAGCTTTGTGAAAGCTTAGGAGAGCCGGTGCTTCCGTCTGTCATTGCCAATACGGTGGAGGAAGCCATAAAGGCTGCCGAGAATATCGGATATCCGGTGGTGCTTCGTCCGGCATTTACCCTTGGCGGAACCGGCGGCGGCTTTGCAGATGATGAGCAGGAGTTCCTGGGATTGATTAAAAATGCCCTTGCTTTGTCACCGGTTCATCAGGTGCTGATAGAAAAAAGTATCAAGGGCTTTAAAGAAATTGAATATGAAGTGATCCGTGATGCCAATGACACAGCAATCACGATCTGCAATATGGAAAATCTGGATCCGGTAGGAATCCACACGGGAGATTCCATTGTGGTGTGTCCGTCACAGACACTGACGAATAAAGAATATCAGATGCTCCGTGACAGTGCTTTGAAAATCATCCGTGCCTTGAAGGTGGAGGGAGGCTGTAATGTACAGTTTGCACTTGATCCGGATTCTTTTCAGTATTATCTGATAGAGGTAAATCCGCGCGTATCCCGTTCCTCTGCATTGGCATCAAAGGCAAGCGGATATCCGATTGCAAGGGTATCGGCAAAAATCAGTGTGGGAATGACTCTGGATGAGATTATGCTGGTAAATACGCCTGCATCCTTTGAACCGGCACTGGATTATGTGGTAACAAAAATGCCGCGTTTCCATTTGATAAATTTACCGATGCAAATCAGAAGCTGGGTACACAGATGAAAGCAACCGGGGAAGTCATGAGTGTTGGCAGAACCTTTGAGGAGAGTCTGTTAAAAGCAATCCGTTCTCTGGAAACAGGCGTAAATCATCTGTATATGGAAAAGTTTGAAAAAGAAGAATAAAAAGGCTTTGATGGAATATATCAAAATCGGCACAGATGACCGTATCTTTGCCATTGCCCGGTTGCTCCGAATGGGCGAATCAGTTCCGATATCAAGGAGCAGACACGCATTGACCGTTTCTTCCTTGATAAGATGAAAAAATCATTGATATGGAGAAAGAATTGAAGCAGTGTACCGGTAACAGAGAGCTTTTGTATCAGGCAAAGAAGGCAGGCTTCTCAGATAGAGCAGTTGGGTGGCTGTGGAATATGATGGAAACGGACATTTATGAAATGCGTAAGACACATGGCATTTTCCCAGTCTATAAAATGATTGATACCTGTGCATCGGAATTTGAAAGCTATGTTCCTTATTTTTATTCTACTTATGAGGATGAAAATGAATCGATCGTGGAAGATAGGAAGAAAATCATTGTATTGGGCTCCGGTCCTATTCGTATCGGTCAGGGCGTGGAGTTTGATTATTCCACGGTACATGCAGTGAAAACCATTAAAGAAGCCGGATATGAGGCGATCATCATCAATAATAATCCGGAAACTGTGTCTACGGATTATACCACATCCGACAAGCTGTATTTTGAGCCTCTTTGCGTAGAAGATGTTATGAATGTGATCGAAATGGAGAAGCCGGATGGAATTATTGCATCACTTGGCGGTCAAACTGCAATCAACCTGGCAAATCCACTGCAGGAACGTGGGGTGAAGCTGATTGGCACGGACTGTGCTGCAATTGAAAAAGCAGAAAACAGAGATGCTTTTGAAAAGCTGTTGTCAGAGCTTTCTATCCCACAGCCGAAAGGACAGGCTGTAACGAATATAGAAGATGGCGTAAAAGCGGCAGAAGAGATCGGTTATCCGGTGCTGGTACGTCCAAGCTTTGTACTTGGCGGAAGAGCCATGCAGATCGTGGCAAAGGAAGAACACCTGCGGCACTATCTGAAAACTGCGGTAGAGATTGATGAAGATAAACCGGTATTGGTAGACAAATACATCTGTGGGAAAGAAGTCGAAATTGATGCCATTTGTGACGGTACGGACGTATTTGTTCCGGGAATCATGGAGTTGGTAGAAAGGACAGGGGTTCATTCCGGCGATTCCATCAGTGTATATCCGACGTTTAGCATTTCAGATAAGGTAAAGGCTACGATTTTGGACTATGCGAAAAAACTAGGTATTGGCATTGGCATTGTGGGACTGTTTAATATCCAGTTTATCGTGGACAGACAGGAGAATGTATCTATCATTGAGGTAAATCCGCGTTCTTCAAGAACAGTTCCATTTTTGTCAAAAGCAACTGGATATCCATTGGCTGATATTGCAACGAAAGTCATTCTTGGAAAGAGCCTGAAGGAGCAGGGGATTACTGTGAGCTATCCCGAAGAAAAGAAGAGGTGGTATGTGAAAGTGCCTGCATTTTCCTTTGCAAAGTTAAGTGGTATGGATGCTTACCTGTCACCCGAAATGAAATCAACGGGAGAAGCAATCGGATATGATAAGAAGCTTCACAGGGCAATGTATAAAGCCATGATTGCTTCCGGTATTCGTGTGCAGAATTATGGAACAGTCATTGTGACGCTTGCAGATGAGGATAAAGACGAAGCCCTTCCGCTTATCAGACGCTTTTATGATATGGGCTTTAATATAGAAGCAACCTCTCTTACGGGAGAGCATTTGAAACAGCATGGAATCCGTACCGTATACTGGGGAAACCATCGGAAGGAAGCAGTGAGATACTGGATGCGATCCGTGCAGGATACGTCAGCTATGTCATCAATACCCGTGCAATTCTTTCCGGTGTTCATTATGAAGATGGTGTTGCAATCCGAAGTGCGGCAACACAGAACAATATTACCATGCTGACATCTCTGGACACGGTAAAGGTACTTTTAGATGTGCTGGAGGAAGTGACCATTGGTATATCTACGATAGATGCTGAATGAAAGGATTGCCTGGAAAAAATGCTTCATGTAATACAGCGATATTCGGTTATGCTTGTTACAGGAAATATGGTTGCCATAGACAAACGGGGAAACAGGAGTAAGAAAATTTTTGATTGATTACAGGCAAAAGACTCCTGTAACTACATGCTAAATATCTCCAGAATATTTGGAGGGAAGGCATCTTATTATGGATGTGCCATGGCATTCAAGAGGGAATTGAAAGAAGTTATCTTAACGTTTCCAAAGTATATGGAATCCCATGATACATGGATTGCCATGGCAGCAAATTTATTGAAAAGCAGCGTTCATTTGGAATATACCGTCTTAGAACACAGGCTGCACGGAAATAATGTGACAAAATCTCATAGAAAACTTGGAAAGAGACTTCATTCAAGAATTCTTTTTGCAAGGGCATTGGGCGAATTGTCCATCAGAATTATTAGATATCGAATCATACAGGGAGGAGAATAACATGATCAGACCAAATATGCATTACAG
>ENA-OQAA01000665-OQAA01000665.1-human-gut-metagenome-genome-assembly--contig:-NODE-665-length-22141-cov-2.002044_pt1 | contig 22141 bp, 29 predicted proteins | sample MGYA00242489_ERZ504515 | MGnify/ENA primary metagenome ERZ504515 (study PRJEB26092, sample SAMD00036237) | human gut metagenome | host: Homo sapiens | study: EMG produced TPA metagenomics assembly of... | reverse complement strand
GTCCGTTTTGTGCCAGTTGGATGCATCGCAGCATATATTTCTCTTCTTCTGAATTCATATCCTTGCTTGTCTTTTGGTTGAATAATCAAAATTAATGATTACTTTTGCAGCCCGAATAAAACCGGACTCCGAATGAATGTAACCGTTTCACATATCCGCAGTGCTTTGCAGGAGTGCTATCCTCCCCGGGAGCAGCCAATCTTTCCCGTATTGTCTGCTGTGAAATGTTAGGTCAGAGTCATATTGACTATTACCTGGGCAAAGATATGATTTTATCTCCAAAGGATGAAAAGGAATTGGAAAGCATTCTTTCCCGTCTGTGCAATTTTGAGCCCATACAGTATGTGCAGGTACTGCCCGTTTCCTGGGACGTACTTTTCGGGTGGCTCCGGGGGTGCTTATTCCCCGTCCCGAAACGGAAGAACTGGTGGAGAGGATGCTGGAGGAAGTCGCTCCGGCTTCCCGTATTCTCGACATTGGCACTGGAAGTGGGTGTATTGCCGTCACTTTGTCTAAAGAGTTGCCGGAAGCGGAAGTAACTGCTTGGGACATTTCCGGAGAAGCTCTTGCCATAGCCGGTGACAATAACCGCCTTTTGCAGACCTCCGTACAATTTGTACAGCATGATGTCCTGACGTATCAACCGACTGAGGATGAGTACTTTGATGTAATCGTCAGTAATCCGCCTTATGTTACGGAAACAGAAAAGAAGGACATGGAGCCAAATGTCTTGAACTGGGAACCTTCGGGAGCTTTGTTTGTTCCAGACAGCGACCCGCTCCGTTTCTATCGGCGTATAGGTGAACTGGGACGGAGCATGCTGACGGTCGGCGGCCGACTCTATTTTGAAATCAACCGGGCATTTGGAGAGGCTGTCGCTTCGATGCTTCGCAAGCAAGGCTATACGAATGTCCGTATCCGAAAAGATATTTCCGGCAACGACCGGTACGTAATTGCAGAACGATGATAGAAATAACTGAAACTGAAGCTTTGAACAGAGTGGCGGCATATTGCTCCACTGCCGAGCATTGCCGGGCGGAGATTGCGGAGAAACTGCAACGCTGGGGCATTGCCTATGATGCCATAGACCGTATCATCAACCGTCTGGAACAAGAGAAGTACATTGATGAAGAGCGCTTCTGCCGTGCTTTCATCAACGACAAATACCGTTTTGCCAAATGGGGCAAGATGAAGATAGGGCAGGCGCTCCAGTTGAAAAAGATATCTTCATCTGTCTATTGGCCCTATTTGAACGAGATTGATGAGGAGGAATACCACGCCGTCTTGCAGAAACTGCTGGCGGCAAAGCGTAAAAGCGTCCGTGCCGAAAGTGAGTATGAGTTGAATGGCAAACTGGTGCGTTTTGCCTTGAGCAGGGGGTTCGAAATGAAGGATATATGTCGTTGCATAGAGGTTTCTGAGGAAAATGACTACTCCGAATGAAAATTATCGGCTTTCTCTTTTTTATTCTCATTCTGTTTCCGTATTTTTGTGCCATATTTATCATATATAGATTAGTTTTGCTATGAAAACTTTAGAAAGATTGTTTGCAGAGAAGTTGCTGAAGATAAAAGCGATTAAACTACAACCGGCTAACCCGTTCACTTGGGCATCCGGATGGAAGTCTCCGTTTTATTGTGATAACCGCAAAACCCTTTCTTATCCTTCTCTCCGTAATTTCGTAAAGATTGAAATTACGCGTCTGATTTTGGAACGTTTCGGACAGGTGGATGCCATTGCCGGTGTGGCAACGGGAGCTATCCGCAAGGTGCCTTGGTGGCCGATGCATTGAACTTGCCGTTTGTATATGTACGCTCCACTCCGAAAGACCATGGACTGGAGAATTTGATTGAAGGTGAACTTCGTCCCGGTATGAAGGTGGTAGTCGTGGAAGATTTGATTTCTACGGGTGGAAGCAGTTTAAAGGCTGTAGAAGCTATCCGCCGTGACGGATGTGAGGTCATCGGTATGGTGGCTGCCTATACTTATGGTTTCCCGGTTGCCGAAAAGGCTTTCAAGGATGCAAGTGCCTTTGGTGACGCTGACCAATTACGAGGCTGTGATGGAAGTGGCACTGCGTACGGCTATATCGAGGAAGAAGATGTGGAGACTCTGAATGAATGGCGTAAAGACCCTGCACATTGGGAATCTGGTAAATAAGAACTTATTTGTAAAAATGTTAATATGGATAAAAGAGCCATTCGGATAGATTCTGTCCGGATAGTTCTTTTTTCTTTTTGAATACGATTGATTATGACGAAATTTGAGAGTGGAGTGAAAGTTGTACCGGCTTCACAAGAAGCTGTTTATGAAAAGCTTTCCGACCTGAGCAATCTGGAGAAGGTGAAAGACCGTTTGCCTGAAGACAAAGTGAAGAACTTGAGTTTTGATGCGGAGAGCATGACGATAGAGGTGGCTCCCGTAGGAAAGATTACGTTGCAGATTGTGGAGAAGGAACCTTGCAAGTGTATCAAGTTTGCAACAACCACTTCACCGCTGCCCTTCAATCTGTGGATACAGATTGTACCCGTCACCGAAACCGAATGTAAAATGAAACTGACCATCGGCATGGATATAAATCCGTTTATGAAGACCATGGTGCAGAAACCCTTGCAGGAAGGATTGGAGAAGATGGCAGATATGTTGGCGATGATACAATATTAATCACTAACCATTAATCATTAGAAACAACGTGGCTCAGAAACTTTGGGAAAAATCCGTTCAGGTAAATAAGGATATCGAACGCTTCACGGTAGGCCGTGACCGTGAAATGGACCTTTATTTAGCAAAGCACGATGTGCTGGGTTCCATGGCGCACATCACGATGCTCGAAAGCATTGGCTTGTTGACGAAGGAAGAACTGCGGCAATTGCTGGCCGAATTGAAGGAAATCTATGCGATGGCCGAGCGTGGAGAATTTGTGATAGAAGAGGGAGTGGAAGACGTTCACTCACAAGTGGAACTTATGCTGACGCGCAACTTGGGTGATATAGGTAAGAAAATACACAGCGGACGTTCGCGCAACGACCAGGTGTTGCTCGATTTGAAGCTCTTTACCCGTGCAGAGATAAAGGAAGTGGCGGAGGCTGTGGAACAATTGTTCCATGTGCTGGTTATGCAGAGCGAACGCTACAAGGATGTACTGATGCCGGGTTATACACACTTGCAGATAGCCATGCCGTCTTCTTTCGGACTTTGGTTTGGGGCATACGCCGAGAGCCTGGTGGACGATATGATGTTCCTTCAGGCAGCTTTCAAGATGTGCAACCGCAATCCTTTGGGTTCTGCTGCGGGATACGGTTCCTCGTTCCCGCTGAACCGTACGATGACTACCCGTCTTTTGGGATTTGATTCCCTCAACTACAACGTAGTGTATGCCCAGATGGGGCGTGGCAAGATGGAGCGTAATGTAGCTTTCGCCCTTGCCAGTGTGGCCGGAACCATATCGAAATTGGCTTTTGACGCATGTATGTTCAACAGTCAGAACTTCGGTTTTGTGAAGCTGCCGGACGATTGCACTACCGGCTCCAGCATCATGCCTCACAAGAAGAACCCGGACGTCTTTGAACTGACGCGTGCCAAGTGCAACAAACTGCAATCCCTTCCCCAGCAGATTATGATGATAGCCAACAATCTTCCTTCCGGCTATTTCCGTGACTTGCAGATTATCAAAGAGGTCTTCCTGCCTGCTTTTCAGGAACTGAAAGACTGTCTGCAGATGACGACTTACATTATGAACGAAATCAAGGTGAACGAACATATTCTTGATGATGACAAGTATCTGCTTATTTTCAGTGTGGAGGAAGTCAACCGCTTGGCACGTGAAGGGATGCCTTTCCGCGATGCCTACAAGAAGGTGGGACTGGATATTGAAGCCGGAAACTTCTCGCACAGCAAAGAGGTACATCATACCCATGAAGGCAGTATCGGAAACCTTTGTAACGATGAAGTCTCTGCCCTGATGCAGAAAGTGGTAGATGGTTTCAATTTTGAGACCATGCAAGCTGCAGAGAAAGAGTTGCTGGGCAGGTAAAAGGTTCTGCGGGTTCAAGTCCCGCTGCGAGTACTGTACTTTTATAAAAAAAAATTTGGCAGAAACGGGAAAACTGTTTATCTTTGCACCCGTTCTCCAAATGCGGAAATAGCTCAGTTGGTAGAGCATAACCTTGCCAAGGTTAGGGTCGCGAGTTCGAGTCTCGTTTTCCGCTCTCCTTTCCCTTTTTTAGGATGCTCGAATGGTGGAATGGTAGACACGAAGGACTTAAAATCCTTTGGCCATTGCGGCTGTGCGGGTTCAAGTCCCGCTTCGAGTACTCGATTAAGCTCTGTGAATCATTGATTTGCAGAGCTTTTTCTTTATAAGCTCTTGATATGAAAGACCGTTTCCCTATAGCGAACAAAGTGTTTCCCTTAATAGAACAAGTTGTTTCATTATGGCGAACACTTTGTTTCCCTTAACAGAACATTTCGTTTCATCATATGAAAACAGACTGTTTTTCCTTATTGGAACAAACTGTTTCTCTATACTTGAACAAAGTGTTCATCTCTGTGAACTAACAAACTAACTATAATACTATAGTAGATGATATGCGCGTGGCACTTGGTAATATGTGCTTGCAGATGAAATAAAAGAATCTATATAAATAGCCTCCTCTTTATTGTTCAGAACAGCTTGGGGCGTTTGTTATTGAACCGATAGCCGATACCCAACATCAGATAATTGGCTCATGAAATTCCCGGAGGTTATATCCTATATGGAGATACGAATTGCGTGTTACGTCTATTTTCAGGGCAAGAATCTGATAGAAAGACTTCATGTCGCCGCCGCCGTGCAGAACATTGGCTCCCAGACCGATACCTACCGTGAAGTAAGGCATGACAAATTCTCCGCGGGCGGATAAGCCAATGCCATCTGCTTCTTGGCGGGCGGAGTATAGAAGCCGTTCTCTTCTTCGTACGATTCTTTCATGTTCGCACTGTGGTCGTATACGCCGTCCAACGCCACACCGGCGCGGAATTTATAGCCGAAGTTGTACATGGGTGCAAAGCTGAAACCGAACACGTTGTAAGTGCCGGGTGCGGGTACCTGGCCACTACTGCCTCATGGGCCACTGCTTTCTTTCGCCAGGAGCCGAACAAAGTCAGGTCGTAGCTGACGTGGCGGGGGAATGGAGGAACGATAGGGTGTTGCCATGACTGGGCGAGTTCATCCGCTCTGCGGTTAAGTTATATACCAGCCCCACTTTACAGTCCACCGTGTTCAGACCGGAGTTGGGATATTGGGTGTTTCCGTTGGAAAAGTGGCTTCCGGTAGTTCCTATCATCAGGTCGAACTTGGGGGAGAGTGCCCACTTTAAGTAGAGGTTCACATTGAGATAGGCATTCACTTTCGAGCCGATAATCTGGTTCTCCGGGTTGTCATATTCATCGTAGGGTTTCCAGCCGAACGATGCGCCGAAGTTCCATTCATAGTTCAAGGATATGCGGGGGCTGAATTGGGCGATGCGTCCCCCTTGAAACAGATAGACCGCCAGCGGGTTGCCCAGCTCTTCCGGATTGCCGAAGTTGAAATAGCCGACTCCAATCCCTTGATAGGCTCCTATATAAGCCTGGTCGCAACGGTGTGGGGACGGAGCTGGAAGGAGTATTTCAGATGGCCGGCATAGGCATTTTTCATGGCCTTGTATTGGTGGTTGGAGTACTCCAGAAAAGGGCTGGTCTGAAAAATATAGCCAGCACGCCCTTCTACGCCTAATCTGTGGATGAAGCGCTGTGAGAAAGGGAGTGTATCCCGTTTGTATTCCGAATGACTATCGGATGTCCATTGTTGGGCGTATATTGTATCAGACAAGAAAAGTATCGCTCCTAAGAAAGCCAGTATTTTCCATATCTGCGTTCTATTTTTCATATGCCGTGTCGGTCTTTCTTGTTTATAAATGTTCCAAGTGAAGTTTAATTTCGTGCAAATATAGTTTTTTTCTCCTTTTGGTATTCACAATGAGACAACTATTTGTAAAAAGAGGGGGTAAAACGGAAATCGTCAATAGAATGGCCGACTTCGGTTTTATCCCCTCCTTATTCATTCACCCGGATGTTGTCTTATGATTCAGATGCTGGGTGGCGAGTATTATTTCCGGTCGTTCTCCCGGATTTCCACACGGCGGATTTTCCCGCTGATGGTTTTGGGGAGCTCATCAACAAATTCGATGACACGCGGGTATTTGTAGGGAGCCGTCACTTTCTTCACATGGTTCTGCAACTCCTTGACAAGCTCTTCTCCGGTGCGTGCCTTGTACTCTTTTGCCAACACAATCGTAGCTTTTACCACTTGACCGCGGATTTCATCGGGCACACCGGTAATGGCACATTCCACTACGGCTGGGTGGGTCATCAATGCACTTTCCACTTCGAACGGGCCGATGCGGTAACCGCTACTTTTGATAACGTCGTCGGCGCGGCCCACGAACCAGAGGTAGCCGTCTTCGTCCTTCCAGGCTACGTCTCCCGTGTAGTAAATGCCGTTGTTCCATGCCTCGTGGGTACGGTTGGCATCGCGGTAGTATTCCTTGAACAATCCCAGCGGTTTGCCTTTGTCGGTACGGATTACAATCTGTCCCTGCTCACCGGCTTCCACGGAACGTCCTTCGTGGTCTATCAGGTCTACGTCGTATTGCGGATTGGGCAATCCCATGCTGCCGGGTTTCGGTTCCATCCACGGCATGGTGGCAACGGTAAGGGTCGTTTCGGTCTGTCCGAATCCCTCCATCAGCTTGATGCCCGTCAACTTCTTGAAGGTCTCGAATACGGCGGGGTTCAATGCTTCTCCGGCGATGGTGCAGTATTCCAGACTGGATAGGTCGTACTTCGTGAGGTCTTCGTGGATGAGGAATCGGAAGATGGTGGGCGGCGCACAAAGCGACGTGACGTGATAATCTTGTATCTTCTCCAGTATGGCTGCGGGAGTGAATTTCTCGTGGTCGTATACAAATACGTTGGCGCCGGCAATCCATTGTCCGTAGAGCTTGCCCCACACGGCTTTTCCCCAACCGGTGTCGGCAATGGTGAGGTGTAGGCTGCTCTCTTTCAGGTTGTGCCAGAAGCTGCCGGTGACGATGTGTCCCAACGGATAGGTGAAGTCGTGGGCCACCATTTTGGGCTCTCCGGTAGTGCCGCTGGTGAAGTACATCAGGGAGATGTCATCGTTCGTATTCGGATGTTCAGGTTTCACGAAAGGAGCGGCAGCCTCGATACCTTTGTGAAAGTCTTCGAATCCTTCGGGAACTTCCGGCCCGACGCTTACGAGGCGTTTCACAGAAGGAGACTCCGGCATGGCTGCCGTGATATGGTCGGTGATGACGCTTTCGCCGGCGAGACTATCATCTTGATGTCTGCGGCGTTGCAACGGTATACGATGTCTTTCTTCGTCAGCAGGTGGGTGGCGGGAATCACACTGCACCGAGTTTGTGTAGTGCCACAATGCTGAACCAGAATTCGTAACGGCGCTTCAGTATCAGCATCACCATGTCTCCGTGGCCGATGCCGAGGCTTTGGAAATAGGAAGCCGTCATGTCTGTGTACCGTTTCATGTCGGCAAAGGTAAACTGCCGGCATTCGCCTGGTCATTGGTCCACAACAGTGCGGGTTTGTCGGGTTGCTCGGCGGCCCAGGCATCCACTACGTCGTAGCCGAAGTTGAAATTCTCCGGTACGTTTATCTTCAGGTTCTTGATGAAGTCCTCCTGTGAGGTGAAGGATGTTTGAGATAAAAATCTTTCTACCATAACTTTATTACATAATTACTGCCAGGAATTTTACAGTCTTTCCGTCAAGCGCCTTCATGCCGTGCGGCAGTTTGGAGTTGAAGTATAGACTGTCTCCTTCGTTTAAGATTAAGTCTTTGCCGTCGATGCTGACCATCATACGGCCTTCCAGTACGAGGTTGAACTCCTGACCGGTATGGCTGTTGTAATGTATCGGCTCGCTGTCCGGTTTCGGTTCTACGGTCACAATGAACGGGTCTGCCGTGCGGTGATGAAACCGGCTGCCAGCGATTGGTATTTATATGCCTTGGTACGTTCTATACTGGTTCCTTTTCCGGCACGTGTCAGGAAGTAGGAGCTCATTTTGGGCTCTTGCCCAAACATCAGTGCGTCCAGTGATATGCCGTAGTGCCGTGCTATCTTCTGCAGCATGCTGACCGAGATGTCGAATTCTCCGGTTTCGGCCAGACGGTACTCTTCTGCAGAGATGTCGCAGTCGCGGGCGATATCGTCGGCAGTCAGTTCCAATACGTCACGCAGTCCGCGCAGGCGTTCGGCTATTTGTCTGATTTGTTCGTCCATAATTATATTTTTTTAATGGGTTGTTATTAAAGTGTGGCAATGTGCCAATAGGCTGCACAATGTTTAATTATACCGTAGCTCATAGGCATATCGGGACATCGTTACATTAGCACATTAAATATCATTTACTCGCTTTGATGGCTTTAATCACAGTGGAGGTGAATCCTTCATGTTCCAGCTCGTTGATTCCCTTGATGGTAATTCCTCCGGGGGTACACACCTTGTCAATCTCAACACTGGGGTGCGTGTCGTTGTTCAGAATCAGCTCGGCTGCCCCTTTCACAGATTGTGCCACCATGCGCATGCCGTCTTTGGGATAGATACCCATTTCAACGCCGGCCTGCATGGCTGCCTGGATATACTTAAGCACGTAGCGATGCCGCAGGAAGTCATGGCAGTGGTTGCCGCAATCTTTTCTTCGGGAATGAGCATGGCGAGTCCCATCTGGTTGAAAATGTCCAGCATCAGTTGCTCCTGCTCCTTGGTGGCATTGCGGCTGGCGATGAGTGTCATGCTTTCCATCTCGCTGATGGCGGTATTGGGAATAAGACGGAACATGGTCATTTCTTTGTCTGCTACATAGTGTGTCAGCTCTTCAAAAGGAATGCCGGCTGCAACGGATATAAGAATCTCTGTGCCTTTTAGTTCCAGTTCCTTTATCACTGGCTCCATCAGCCATGGCTTCACGGCAAAGATTATCATATCTGCACCGGCTGCCGCTTCCTGGTTGTCATTGGTCACTTGCAATGCGGGGAATTCTGCCTTCAGCTTGTCCAGCTTGCCCTGGGTGGGGTTGGAGACAATGATGTTACCGGCAGGGATGATTGTTCCTTTTGCCAGCCTCGGGCAATGGCTCCCCCCATATTTCCTGCACCGATAATTGCTGTTTTCATATCTTTTTGTTGTTAAAAGAGTTGTTTTGCTGGCAAAGGTAGATAAATTTTCTACAAAAAACGACCGAGAGAGAAAGGTATTCTGCTTTTCGGTCGTTTCTTTTGCTTGGCTGATTATTTGTGTCAAATATTAAAGTACTTTCTTGAAGCGTTCCAAGAATTCCTTTGCTTCATCCATGCCGAGGCACAGAGGCGGCAGCAGGCGAAGTACATTCGTACCGCTTACACCGGTGAATACATGCTGCTCTTTCAGTAGTCTTAGGCGCAGTTCCTTGATGGGTTCTTCAAATTCCAGCCTATCATGAGTCCGCGTCCGCGAACGTCCTTGATTTGAGGGAATTTCTTTAGTTCCGTTATCAGGAAGTTGCCGACTTGGGCTGCATTCTCTATCAGGTTTTCCTGCTCTATCACATCCAGCACGGCAAGGGCGGCACTGCAAGCTAGGTGGTTTCCACCGAAAGTGGTTCCAAGTTGCCCGTATACTGGTGTAAACATTGGCTGATGAGTACGCCTGCCATCGGGAAACCATTGCCGATGCCTTTTGCCACGGTGATGATGTCGCTTTGATGCCGTTGTACTGATGGGCGAAGAACTTGCCGCTGCGTCCGTAGCCGCTTTGGATTTCATCGAGAATCAAGACCGTGTTGTGTTCCGTACAAGGCTGGCGGAGAGCCTGCATGAATTCGTCTGTCGGCAGTTGGATGCCGCCTACACCTTGTATGCCTTCGATAATCACTGCGCAGACATCTCCTTTGGACAATTCGGCCTTCATGGCTTCGATGTCGTTCAACGGGAGGTAGGTGACGTGCCCGCAGTTGTTGATGGGAGCGATGATTTTAGGATTGTTCGTTACTTCCACCGCCAGTGAGGTACGTCCGTGGAATGCTTTTGAGAAGGATATCACACGGGTACGGCCATTGTAGAAGGAGGCGAGTTTCAAGGCGTTTTCATTGGCTTCGGCACCGCTGTTGATGAGGAAGAATGAGTAGTCGTCATAGCCACAGACTTTTCCCAAGCGTTCTGCCACTTGCTGTTGCAGCTTGTTAATTACTGAGTTTGAGTAGAATCCTAACGTAGCAACTTGGTTACTCACCATCTCTACATAATGTGGATGTGCATGTCCGATTGAGATGACTGCATGGCCACCGTAGAGGTCGAGGTATTCGGTACCGTTCTCGTCCCATACATGGCAGCCTTTTCCTTTGACGATGTTGATGTCAAAGAGAGGGTATACGTCGAATAAATTCATTTTTTTTAGAATGCAGAAGGTTTCAACCGTAATCCTACGGTCTCTTCCAGGTTAAACATTAAATTCATGTTGTGGACTGCTTGTCCGCTGGCACCTTTCAGGAGGTTGTCGATGCAGGAAATGATAAGCAGCTTGTCACCGTGCTTCTCCAGGTGGATGAGGCATTTATTGGTATTCACCACTTGTTTCAGGTCAATGTTCTTTTCCACGACAAATGTAAAGGAATCTTTGGCGTAGTATTCTTCGTACATACGGATGATTTCTTCCAGAGCCACTTTGGTCTTTACTACGATGGTAGTGAAGATACCGCGCGGGAAGTCACCCCGGTAGGGATAAAATCTATTTCTGCATCGAAACTGTTTTGCAGCTGGCGGAGTGATTGCTTGATTTCGGGCACGTGCTGGTGCTCGAAAGCTTTGTAAACACTCATGTTGTTGTTGCGCCAGCTGAAGTGGCTCGTGGCACCCGGTTTCACTCCGGCACCCGTACTTCCGGTGATGGCATTCACCATGATGTCATCATTCAGCATTAGGTGCTTGGCGAGCGGCAGCAGCCCCAATTGTATGCAGGTGGCAAAGCAGCCCGGATTGGCTACATGCTTTGCCTTGCAGGTGGCGCGGCGGTCAGTTCCGGCAAGCCGTAAATGAAGTCGTGGTCAGGAGAGGCTATGCGGTAGTCCATGGAGAGGTCGATGATTCTCAACTCCTCGGGCACGTTGTGGCTTTCGAGGAATTTTCTCGTGTCGCCATGTGCCGTACAGAAAAAGAGTACGTCGATTTCTTCCAGCGGGAGCTGGTCGGTAAATACCAAGTCTGTTTCGCCGTACAGTCCTTCGTGTACGTCGGTAATTTTGTTGCCGGCGTTGCTTGAGCTGTTTATGAAAACGATTTCCGCTTCCGGATGGTTGAGCAGCAAACGTATCAGTTCGCCTGCCGTGTATCCGGCTCCGCCGATGATCCTACTTTAATCATTTCGATAATATCTATTGGATTCTTCTGGTATGATAATCAATAATATAATGTATATAATTACACCTGCAAAAGCAGTAAAGACGGTAGCGAACGTATAAACGATGCGTACTAAAGATACGTCAAGTCCGAAAAAGTTTGCCAGTCCTGCACATACACCGGAAAGCATTCTTCCGGTTCGGGGACGTGTCAGTTTCCGTTTCTTGTCCGTCATTTAGATTTTCTCGTCTTTGTGATTTGAATAATATGCACGCAGTGCCGTGGAGGTTACTTTGATGAAGCCTTGGCATCTTCTGCCGTCCAGCCTTTCTGCATTTCGCCGTATTCGCCGAACTTGTTTTTCACAAGGTCGTCCTTGCTTTCTACACCTACGGTAGAGAAGCAGAGTGGGTGAAGCTCGAGGATAGCCGTACCGTTTACGTTGCGTTGCGAGGATTCCAGCATGGCTTCGATGTCGCGCATTACCGGTTCCAGATATTGGCTTTCGTGCAGGAACATGCCGTACCAGTTGGCTACCTGGTCTTTCCAGTATTGCTGCCATTTGCTCAAGGTATATTTCTCCAGGAACTTGTGTGCGCCGATAATCAGCATGGGTGCGGCAGCTTCGAAGCCTACACGGCCTTTGATACCGATAATCGTGTCGCCTACGTGCATGTCGCGGCCGATGCCGTATGCTGCACCGATCTCTTCCACTTTCTGGATGGCTTTGATGGGATCGTCGAATGTCTCGTCGTTCACGGCTTTTAGTTCCCCCTTCTCAAAAGTGAGGCGCAACTGTTCGCTGCCCTCTTTGGTGCAGTGTTTCAGGTAGGCGCTTTCGGGCAATCCTTGTGCAGAATCCAGAATCTCACCACCACAGATGGAGGTGCCCCACAGACCCACGTTATAGGAGTATTTCAGTTTGGTGAAGTCGGCGGCAAAACCGTGTTGGTTCAGGTAGTCAATCTCTTCCTGACGGCTCAGTGCCATGTCGCGTGTCAGCGTAATGATTTCCACGCCCGGAGCCATGACGAGGAAAGTCATGTCGAAGCGAATCTGGTCGTTACCCGCACCCGTAGAACCATGAGCGATGGCATCGGCGCCGATTTCGTTGGCATAGCGTGCAATGGCCAGTGCCTGGAAGATACGTTCGGAACTTACGGAGATGGGGTAGGTACCGTTACGCAGTACGTTTCCGAATACCATGTATCTTAGGCTTTTTTCGTAGTACTCTTGCGTCACGTCAATGGTGACGTATTCTTTGGCACCCAGCTTGTAGGCATTCTCCTCGTTAGTCTTCAACTGTTCGGGCTGAAACCGCCAGTATTGGCACAAGCTGCATATACTTCGTATCCTTTTTCTTTGGCAAGATACATGACCGTGAATGAGGTATCCAAACCGCCGCTGAATGCGACTACCACTTTTTTCTTCTTTTCCATATCCTTATATTTTTATATTTTATCTTCTTCGTGCAGCTTCGGGTCGTAAAGCATTGCTGTGCAGATGCAGAATTTACGGTTCTTGGCTACCAATATATCATGGTTGATACAGCCTTCGCAACCTTTCCAGAAGGATTCGTCATCGGTTAGTTCGTTGAAGGTGACGGGCACATATCCTAGCTCGGTATTCATTTTCATGACGGCAGCTCCACTGGTGAGACTGAAAACTTTGGCATTGGGCCAACGTAGGCGTGCCAGGCGGAAAGAGGCGGTCTTGATACGTTTTGCCAGTCCCAGTCCCCGGTATTTGGGGTGTACTATCAGACCGGAGGTTGCTACATATTGCTTGTTGCCCCAGCTCTCTATGTAGGTGAAACCGGCAAAATCGTCTCCACACAAGGCTATGATGGCCTTTCCTTCTTTCATCTTAGTAGCTACGTATTCGTGTGTGCGTTCTGCGATGCCCGTTCCGCGTACCTTGGCAGCTTCCCGGATGGTAATTCCAAAATCTTGTCCACGTAAACTTCATGTGAGGCGTCAGCACCATCACATCAATTTGTTTCGAATCCATTTCTTATTTAATTTCTTATTTTTTGTTGTTATCTATCATTTAATGTTCGGGATGATTTGCGATAGGAAGCTGCGTACCTCGTCATGTGACGCCGCTTCGTGCACCACCAGCATGATGGTGTCATCTCCGGCAATGGTACCCAGAATGGCGGGACACTCCCGGTTGTCGATGTCGTAGGCCATGCTGCTGGCATATCCGGGCCGGGTACGGATGACGCAATATTGCCCGAAAATTGAAGTGAAACGAATCCGCTTGATCATCAACATCTCACTTGCACTCTGGTCGTTCGAACGTTTATACATGATGTTGTTGGGCAGCACATATACGTATTTACCGTTCATGTTCGCTGCTTTCGCTACTTTCAGCTGTTTCAAGTCGCGTGACAAGGTGGCTTGTGTCAGTTCAAAGCCTTCCTTGCTCAAAGCTTGCAACAGTTCTTCCTGAGAACTGACGTCTTTGCTTGAGATAATCATCTTGATGGCGTCTAACCGATTGGCTTTTTTCTTCATTTTCTGTATAATTATTCTAAGAGTGGCGCAAAATTAGGGATTATTTTGGAAAGAATATGCAAAAAGGAGAGTTTTTTTATTCTTTTTATACATAGGTATATTATATATGTTGTTCTTGTTCTCTTTGTAGCAGCCTTGTTTATCTGTTCTTTCACGTTATTGGGGATTGTTTCTGTATGCATTTGATAAATGTTGATATAATATAGAATAGATATGCAATTGCCAAATCTGACACCCTTTCAATCAAAAACTGTACAAAAAGTAGGGGGATAATCTCCTATTTTTGTATCGTTGAATAGCAACTAAAACTAATTACCATGAAACAATGCTTTTTTGCGGTCGACTTGGGGGCTACCAGTGGTCGCACAATTCTGGGAACTTTTACTTCGAATGGTTTGGAAATGGAAGAAGTAAACCGTTTCCCAAATCATCTGATTGAAGCTGGCAGACATTTTTACTGGGATATTTATGAACTTTACCGTCATATTATTGAAGGGCTAAGGATTGCCGCCCGTAAAGGTGTAGAAATAACTTCCATCGGTATCGACACTTGGGGAGTAGATTTTGTCTGTGTAGGTAAGGATGGGGGATTTCTTCGCCAGCCGTATTCCTATCGTGACCCTCATACGGTGGGTGCTCCGGAAGCGTTCTTCACACGTATACCTCGTAGCCATGTGTATGGATGGACGGGGATTCAGGTGATGAATTTCAACTCCTTGTTCCAACTTGATACATTACGCCGTAATCATGACAGTGCATTGGCAGCTGCAGATAAATTGCTGTTTATGCTGATGCTTTGAGCTATATGTTGACCGGTCAGATGGTAACGGAGTATACTATTGCCAGTACGGCACAGTTGGTAAATGCCAATACCTGCAGGCTGGAGGATGCCTTGCTGCAGGAGATTGGACTGACACAAGCTCATTTCGGGCGTTTTGTCTATCCTGGTGAAAAAATAGGGGGCTTGACGGAGGAAGTACAACGAATAACCGGACTTGGCGCTGTCCCCGTGATAGCTGTTGCCGGGCATGATACGGCTTCTGCTGTTGCTGCCGTACCTGCCATGGACCGTAATTTTGCTTATCTAAGTAGTGGTACTTGGTCTCTGATGGGAGTGGAGACGGATGCTCCAGTCATTACTGCTGAAACAGAATCCTTGAATTTTACGAATGAAGGCGGTGTGGAAGGAACCATTCGTTTGTTAAAAAATATTTGTGGTATGTGGCTGCTTGAACGTTGCCGTACCGAATGGGGGGAAATCCCTTATTCCGAACTCATCGTTGAGGCTGGTACTTGTGAACCATTCCGTAGTCTAATTAATCCGGATGATGCTTTGTTTACCAATCCGGCGAATATGGAGCAAGCCATCAAGACCTATTGTTCCGATTATCGTCAGCCTATTCCCATGACACATGGACAGATAGTACGCTGTATCTTTGAGAGTCTTGCTTTGAGATACCGTCAGGTGCTGGATAGCCTGCGAAATCTTTCACCACGTCCGGTGGAGGCTTTACATGTTATCGGTGGCGGTAGCCGTAACGAACTGCTTAACCAGTGGACAGCCAATGCTGTCGGTATTCCCGTGATTGCCGGACCTTCCGAAGCTACTGCTATCGGTAACGTTATGGTTCAGGCATTGGCTGCCGGAGCAGCTAGAGACATTGCTTCCATGAGACAGCTCATCAACCGTTCCATACCATTAAAGACTTCTATCCGCAGGATATGGAGGATTGGAATACCGCTTACCTGCACTTCAAGCAATTGACGATGACTAATTATAATGGATAATGATTACCAATAATTTATAACTCATAATCAAATCACGTATCATGAAAGAAGAATTGATAAACAAAGCGTATGAAATTGCTAAAGAGCGTTACGCAGCTCTCGGATTGGATGTAGAAAAAGTAATGGAGCAACTTCAGAAAGTGTCTATCTCTATGCATTGTTGGCAGGCCGATGATGTTCAGGGATTCGAATCTGCCGGCTCATTGACCGGTGGTATCCAGACAACAGGAAACTATCCCGGTAAAGCCCGTAATATGGAAGAACTGCGTTCCGATATTTTGAAAGCTGCTTCTTATATCCCCGGTAAGCACCGTTTGAATTTGCATGAGATTTACGGTGACTTTGGCGGTACCTTCGTAGATCGCGATCAGGTAGAGGTGAAACATTTCGAAAGCTGGATGCAATGGGCAGCCGAGAATGGTATAAAATTGGATTTTAATTCCACTTCTTTCTCTCATCCGAAGAGCGGTAATCTTTCTCTGGCTCATCCGGACCAAGGTATCCGTGACTTTTGGGTCGAACATACTAAACGTTGTCGTGCCATTGCCGAAGAAATGGGGCGCCGCCAGGGAGATCCCTGCATCATGAATCTTTGGGTGCATGATGGTAGCAAGGATATCACTGTAAACCGTATGAAGTATCGTGTGCTTTTCAAAGATTCTCTCGACCGTATTTTTGCTACGGAATACAAGCATATGAAGGACTGCTTGAATCGAAGGTGTTTGGCATAGGTTTAGAGAGTTATACAGTAGGCTCCAATGAATTCTGTATGGGCTATAGTGTACAGCATCAGAAACTTATTACCATTGATACCGGGCACTTCCATCCTACGGAAAGTGCTGCAGACAAGGTGTCTTCCATGTTGCTCTTTGTCCCTGAGCTGATGCTCCACGTAAGCCGTCCGGTACGTTGGGATTCTGACCATGTAACTATCATGGATGATCCCCACTCTTGAACTTTCCAAGAAATTGTCCGTTGCGATGCACTGGACCGTGTACACATTGGTCTTGATTATTTTGATGCTTCCATCAACCGTATCGGTGCTTATGTAATCGGTACCCGTGCGGCGCAGAAATGCATGTTGCGTGCGTTACTAGAACCATTGGCAAAGCTTCGCGAATATGAGGCCACCGGTCAAGGTTTCCAGCGCCTTGCTCTGCTCGAAGAGGCTAAGGCTTTGCTTGGAACGCTGTTTGGGACATGTTCTGTCTGAAAAACAATGTTCCGGTAGGTGAGGAGTTCATCGCTGAAATAGAGAAGTATGAAGTTAATGTAACCTCTAAAAGAGGATAGGAAACCCTTGTAACTGACAGAAATGGAAATAATATTAGGGTTATTGATTATTGCCATCGGAGCATTCTGCCAATCCAGTTGCTATGTACCCATTAACCGCATCAAGGAGTGGAGCTGGGAGTCGTATTGGATTGTACAAGGTGTTTTCGCTTGGCTGGTTTTTCCGTTCTTGGGCGCGTTGCTGGCAGTACCTGCCGACAATTCGCTGTTCGAGATTTATGCAAACAATCCTGCGGATACGCTTTGGACTATGTTCTTCGGAGCTTTATGGGGAGTGGGGGGACTGACGTTTGGTTTGTCTATGCGCTATTTAGGCGTAGCTCTTGGGCAGTCTATCGCTTTGGGTACTTGTGCCGGATTGGGAACGATATTGACTCCGGTATTTACTGGTAAGGCAGGAGATTTGACAACATCGGTTATTGTTGGTGTAGTGGTCACGTTGGTAGGTATTGGCATTATCGGTCTGGCCGGTAGCATGAAGTCTGCCAGCCTGAGCGAAGAAGAGAAGAAGAAGCCGTAAAGGATTTCAATTTTACTAAAGGTATTATTGTAGCCCTTCTTGCCGGATTTATGAGTGCGTGTTTCAGTATAGGATTGGGTTTTGGAGAGAAACTCTGTTTTGCTGAAAGTGCGGATATATTCAAGACACTGCCTGCTACATTGATGGTGACACAGGGTGGTTTCATTACGAATGCCGTCTATTGTTTCTATCAGAATTCCAGGAACAAAAGTTGGGGCGATTATGGCAAGAAATCCCTTTATGTAAACAATGTCTTGTTTTGTGCTTTGGCCGGTGTGTTGTGGTACAGCCAGTTCTTTGGTCTTAGCTTGGGTAAGGGATTCCTTGCTGCCTCTCCGGTATTGCTCACATTCTCGTGGTGCATCCTGATGTCGTTGAACGTAACGTTCTCCAATGTTTGGGGGTATCCTTTTGAAGGAATGGAAAGGTGTACACCAAGACAATTACAGTGCTTGTCATAGGCTTGGCAGTCTTGATAATTTCTTCTTTCCTGCCACAGTTGCTGGGGTAAGTTTAAATACCTATCTTTGAATATAAAACTAAAATATATCTGCATATATGAAATCAATTCTAGAAAATCGTCCGGCGCTGGCTGCGGAAGTTAATAAGGTGGCTGAGGTGGCTGGTTATCTCTGGCAGAAAGGTTGGGCAGAACGTAATGGGGGCAATATTACGGTCAACATCACTGAGTTTGTAGACGATGAAATCAAGGCTATGCCCGCCATTAGTGAGGTGAAATCAATCGGTGCTACTTTACCTTATTTGAAAGACTGCTATTTTTATTGCAAAGGCACCAACAAGCGTATGCGCGATTTGGCCCGTTGGCCGATGGAGAACGGTTCGGTCATCCGCATTTTGGATGACTGTGCCAGCTATGTCATTATAGCCGACCAGTCTGTACAGCCTACATCGGAACTTCCTTCCCATCTTAGTGTACACAACAATCTGATAGCGAAAGGTTCTCCCTATAAAGCTTCGGTGCATACGCATCCTATTGAGCTGGTAGCCATGACTCACAACAAGAAGTTTCTGGAAAAAGATGTAGCTTCGAACCTGCTTTGGAGTATGATACCGGAAACAAAGGCTTTCTGTCCCCGCGGTTTGGGCATCATCCTTATCAACTTCCCAGTTCGGTAGTGAATTGGCTGAGGCTACCATCCGCCGAACTGGATGACTATGATGTAGTGATGTGGGAGAAACATGGTGTGTTTGCTGTGGATGTGGATGTGATGGCTGCTTTCGACCAGGTGGATGTACTCAATAAATCCGCCCTTATTTATATCGCTGCCAAAAATATGGGTTTTGAACCGGATGGTATGAGCCAGCTTCAAATGAAGGAAATGTCCGTAGCGTTTAATTTGCCCAAATAATTGTTTTAACAGATAGTGTGTAATTATGTATAGAATGATATTGAATGAGACCTCTTATTTCGGTGTCCGGCTGTCGCGAAACGATTGCCGTGGAGGCTGCCCGCAGAGGTTTCAAAAAGGCTTTCTTTGTAACGGACAGAGATTTGATCCGTTTCAAGGTGGCTGATAAAGTGATTGAAGTTTTCGAGAAGAACAGTATACCTTATGAGCTCTTCAGTGATGTGAAGGCCAATCCTACCATTACCAATGTACAGAATGGTGTGGCTGCTTTCAAGGCATCCGGTGCCGATTTTATCGTGGCTTTGGGTGGCGGCTCTTCCATTGATACGGCAAAAGGTATTGGTATTGTTGTGAATAATCCGGATTTTGCAGATGTGAAGTCTCTGGAAGGTGTGGCGGATACTCGTCAAAAGGCTGTCCCTACTTTTGCTTTACCTACTACGGCGGGAACTGCTGCTGAGGTGACCATCAATTATGTTATCATTGACGAAGAGGTCAAAAAAAAGATGGTTTGTGTAGACCCTAATGATATTCCGGCAGTAGCTATTGTTGACCCGGAGCTGATGTATTCCATGCCGAAAGGATTGACTGCTGCAACCGGTATGGATGCACTGACTCATGCCATAGAAAGCTATATAACGCCGGGTGCATGGGCTATGTCGGATATGTTCGAACTGAAAGCCATTGAAATGATTGCTGTCCATTTGAAAGCTGCCGTAGACAATGGCAGCGATCCGGTTGCCCGCGAGGCCATGTCTCAAGCGCAATACATTGCCGGTATGGGGTTCAGCAATGTCGGTCTGGGCATCGTTCATTCCATGGCCCATCCTTTGGGTGCCCATTATGACACTCCGCATGGGGTGGCCAACGCATTGCTTCTTCCTTACGTAATGGAGTATAATGCAGCGTCCCCGGCTGCTCCTAAATATGTCCATATTGCGAAGGCGATGGGAGTCAATACGGAAGGTATGAGCGTGGAAGAAGGTATATGTGCTGCTATTGCTGCTGTCCGGAAATTGTCTTTAAGTATTGGCATTCCACAGCGGTTGCGTGAAATCAATGTTAGGGAAGAGGATTTGCATCAATTGGCTATCGATGCTTTCAATGATGTCTGCACCGGTGGCAATCCGAGACCTACATCTGTGGAAGATATAGAAGCTCTGTATCATAAAGCTTTTTAAGGCAAGCGCTATTTTAGGTTACATGTCTATTCCCGTCCGTGATGAATAATATTCGCTGCGGACGGGATTTTTCATAAATAATCTCTATTTTTGTTCCGGAGCTATTATGGAAGGCACGTGTTATGACTAAAAATTATAATGATTTAGGAGTAGAGTTTAAGTACCTTATTGTAAATGACATGGACCAGAAATATGGTCTTTGGGTAAATACTGTGGGCTTTCAGTCTATCCAGCCTAATTCTCCTTATCCGTTGAAGGATCATCCTACCGGTTATTTTTTCAATGCGCAGAAAGGACGGATTCTGCGCGAGTACCAGTTGGTCTATATTACTAAAGGGAGGGGGGTGTTCTCCTCGGAGACCACGCCAGAGAAGCAAGTGTGCAAAGGACGACTGATGGTGCTGTTTCCTGGTCAGTGGCATACATATTATCCTTATGTGCAGACGGGTTGGAATGAATATTATATTGGTTTCGAGGGAGCTGTGATTGATGATATGGTGAAAGGTGGTTTCTATCGAAAGAGAATCAAGTGTTGGGGGTGGGGTTGAATGAAGAGCTCGTTTCACTTTTCTCTCGCGCTTTGGAAATTGCGGAAGCTGATAAGATTTCTTCCCAGCAATATCTTGCCGGTATTGTGCTACATATGATAGGGATGATATTGTCCATCTCTAAAAACAAAGATTTTCGAAGATGGGTGATGTCGATCAGAAAATAGAGCAAGGCTAAAATCATCATGAACGAGAATGTATTCAAGGATGTTGACCCGGAAGAACTGGCAATGAAGTTGAATATCAGTTATTCCTGGTTTCGCAAAGTATTTAAGGATTATACCGGCTATGCTCCTGCAAAATATTTCCAAGAGCTAAAGTTGCGTAAGGCTAAGCAATTGCTGGTGGGTACTTCTTTATCGGTGAAAGAAATCTCTTTTATGCTCGACTATAAGTCTACCGAGCATTTCTTCTCCTCGTTTAAGAAACGTACGGGGTTCACTCCATTGGAGTATCGCTCTTATGGTCGGGAAACCGGAGGAGAGGAGGTATAAAACAAAAAAAGACTTAACTTCTAAGAGTTAAGTCTTTTCTGTCGGAATGAGGCGACTCGAACGCCCGACCCCTACGTCCCGAACGTAGTGCGCTACCAACTGCGCTACATTCCGATTGCTTTTGAAAAGTGGTGCCACCAGGAATCGAACCGGGGACACAAGGATTTTCAGTCCTTTGCTCTACCAACTGAGCTATGGCACCTTTTTCGTTTGCGGGTGCAAAGATAAGTATATTTTTTAATACCGCAATAACTTAAAGGGAAATTTTTACCAATTTCTGACTCGTGGAAATATAAATGCATTTTTGTTAGAATAAATATGTAGATAAACAGCTATTTATGCGACATATTTTATAAATTTACGCACTGAAACGATCAAAACAATATAAACACTCTATTACTATGTCATCACTGGCGATTATTGTTATAATAGTTTTGTTAGCTGCCTTCATCTATATGTGGGCAAAGTGCCAGTCACTCCAGAAAGAGGTGCATTCGAAGGAAAACAAAGAGAATGAACTTAAAAAGTTGGCTCTGGTTTTGCAGAACATCAATGCTTACTTCTTATTGATTGACAAGGATTTTGTGGTTTGTGACACCAATTATTATTCTTTAAACCGCCTTCCGATTCAGGTAGGTGGAGTTACCAAAAGAGTCGGGGATTTGCTGCATTGTAGAAATGCGATTGCAGCCGGTGAATGTGGCCAGCATGAACAATGCAAACTATGTTGTATCCGTGCGTCTATCGGAAAAGCTTTTTACAAGAAAGCAAGTTTTAAAAATCTGGAAGCTTCCATGAAGTTATTAAGTGAGGATGAAACGAAAGTGACTCCTTGCGATGTATCGGTATCGGGTACTTATTTGAATATTCATGGTGAAGATTATATGGTGTTGACTGTTTATGATGTGACAGAGCTGAAAAATGCGCAAAGGCTGCTGTCTATTGAAAGAGAACATTCCATTTCTGCTGATAAATTGAAATCTGCCTTTATTGCTAAT
>ENA-OQAA01000664-OQAA01000664.1-human-gut-metagenome-genome-assembly--contig:-NODE-664-length-22151-cov-4.035870_pt1 | contig 22151 bp, 30 predicted proteins | sample MGYA00242489_ERZ504515 | MGnify/ENA primary metagenome ERZ504515 (study PRJEB26092, sample SAMD00036237) | human gut metagenome | host: Homo sapiens | study: EMG produced TPA metagenomics assembly of... | reverse complement strand
ATACTTGGTTTCTCTGAATAAAATCTGCACCAGTGCGCAAATCAGTCCTCCCACCCAGAATGCATTGATATATTCCATAGCTTTCTCCTTAACAATGTTCCACCACTACCCCCTGGGCAATACCCGGAACGCTTTTTCCCTCATTATAGCTTACCTTTGACAGCAGGGCGCCTGTCGGCACAAACAAAATCCGTTTCCATTCTCCCTTTTCCAGCTTTGGCAGAATATACGCTGCAAAAGTCACTGCTGAGCAGCCGCAGCCGCTTCCTCCCGCATGGGTATCCTGCGTCTTTTGGTCGTAAATTTCAATGCCACAGTCCATATGCTGTTTGCTAATATCAAAACCTCTCTCCTTTAGCAAATCCAGGAGAATTTCCTGTCCCACATAACCCAAATCTCCGGTAATAATCTTGTCATAGTCTTCCGGCATCCGGTTAAAATCCATGAGATTCTGATAAATGGTGTCGCAGGCTGCCGGCGCCATGCACGCCCCCATATTCAGAGAATCCTTCAGCCCATAATCCACAATCTTCCCTGTGGTAATGCCGGTAATTCTGGCCTTTCCGCCTTTTTCTCCAAGAATACAGGCGCCTCCACCGGTAACCGTCCAGGTAGCAGACAAAGGACGCTGGTTTCCATATCCCAGAGGAAACCGAAATTCCTTCTCCGCACTGGCAAAATGACTGGAGGTTACGGCTGCCACATAATCTCCGTACCCTCCTGCCACTGCCATGGATGCCAGGGATAACGCTTCTCCCATGGTGGAGCATGCTCCGTAAAGTCCGTAAATAGGTGTGTGAAATCCCATGATTCCAAAAGAAGAGGCAATGCTCTGTGCCAGCAAATCTCCGGTGTAAATGGTACGAAGCTGCCATTTTTCAATCCCTGCCTTGGCCAATGCCATAGACACTGCTTCCTTTTGCAGCGTACTTTCTGCCTCTTCCCATGAATTCATGCCAAAAAATCCATCTTCCTCACCAATTTTATCAAAATAAGCCCCCAGAGGACCTTCCCCTTCTTTTTTTCCTACCATGGAAGCCCCGCTGAGAATATGAGGCGCGCGTGCAAACTGTATACTTTGTTTTCCTGCCATCTGTTCCATCACACAATCCCCCATATATGCAAAATGTAATAAATCAATCCCAGTGCTGCTGAGGTGAGAATCCCATAAAGAATCACCGGACCTGCAATGGTAAAAATCTTACATCCGATTCCAAAGACCTGTCCTTCCTTCTGATATTCTATGGCCGGAGCAGCTACGGAATTGGCAAAACCGGTAATAGGTACCAGCGTGCCGGCGCCTCCCCATTTCGCCAGTTTTGAATAAAGATTCAGTCCTGTCAGAAGCACACTTAGCAATATCAGAATCAGTGATGTCCAGCTCCCGCTTACTTCTCTGTTCATTCCCATACTCTTACAAATATTCATAATGACCTGGCCAAGAGTGCAGATAAGTCCACCGCTTAAAAAAGCCCCAAGCATATTTTTGGCAAGACTGTGGGTGGGTGTTTTTTCTTTTACATAGTTTTCGTACTCCTTTGCCTTTCTCTTCTGTTCTTCCTGTTGAGCCTGATCCATTGCTTTCACCATCCTTTTCTGTTCTCATGGAATTAGTATAAGACATTTCCGGATTTTTATACCTGGCAGAAAAACTGCAAAAGACATCCAAGGGTTTTTCCAATGGCAATAGCCAGAATCACAAGCCCTGTTCCTTTTTTTAATCCAATGCGCCTTGCCATAACTGCAAAAACATTCACTACTTCTCCAAGGGCAATAATCCAGCTACCCAGAAACATCCCAAACCCAATTCCCACAATCCCAAGTCCCAGTCTGCCAAGGGGAATGGAAAATCCATAAACAGACACCAGATTTCCCACCACTGCCCCAAGTATGAGACAGTCTTCATATAAGAGAATGTGCTTCGCTGTGTGCGTAATCCCCGCATATCTTGGATAATGCCAAGTTCAATAATAAAAGCAGCCAGGGCGGTGGCAACCACTGCGCCTCCGCACAGTCCCATAAGCCCCATAAATATCTGTCCCTGCCACATCACTTTCCGGCTCCTTTCCCGGTCTTTCCCTTCCTGCCTCTGTTTTTTACTGCAATCAGGGTTCTGTTTACATCATCCTCATACACACGCATCTGCACTTCCATTGGTGTTGGATCTGTGGTAAGTTTTTTGTGTCCGAAATGGTTAAAAAAGAAAATAACACCAAGCCCCACGCCCAGAGAATACGTAAATTCCAGGATCGTGTGCCCTGTAGAAATCTCTCCGGTAAACTGTTTATAAAGCTGGAAAAACAGCCCGGATGTATTCACATCTGTATTAAAGGTCATAATGGAAAAGGCTCCGCCTAAAAAGGTCAGTACACAAACAAAAACCGTTTTCATCCAACTGTACCACTGGTGGCTCTGTTTCTGTGTTTCATAAGTAACTACAAACTCCGGTTCACCAATATGGGTAACATCTACAGACTGTTCTTCTCCTGCAACAGCTTTAATCAAATCTGCCGCCGAAACCACATACCGTCCGGGCGTCCCCTCAGGTATGGTAAAGACCTTCCGCATGCGGTTTCGGTTCAAAACCTTTTGGTCACTGCATACCAGTTTTGCAATATCTCCCAGATAAACCTCCGGGTTGTGTACCTCCACGTTTTTTTCTGTCTGTATATATAATATTTCACTCATCCCAAAGCCTCCTTGCGGCTTATTGCCGGTAGGAGTAGTATTCCTAACTTTCCGTAAAATATGCCTCCCGCATTCTCCTTAAAATCTTTTTTTCCATTCTAGATACCTGAACCTGGGACATTCCCATTTTCTTTGCAATATTGCTCTGGGTCCGTTCCTTAAAAAAGCGCAGATAGATGAGTTCCCGTTCCTCTGTGTTCAGACTTCCAAGCATCTGCTCCAGCAACATCCTGTCCAGCACTTCTTCCTGCTGATTCTTTTCAAAAGGCAGCTTATCTTCCAGGGCAATGTCACTTCCGTCACTTTGATAAATAGTCTTTTGCAGAGACTCAATCTGCGCTGCTGATTCCATGGCAAGTATCACTTCTTCTCTGGTAAGCTGAAGCTCCTCTGCCAGTTCTTCTAAAGTGGGTTCCCGTCCCTGCTCTCCCATAAATACCTCCCGGACAGCATAGATTCTGGCAGCCTCCTCCTTTAAAGAACGACTTACCTTTACCATTCCGTCATCTCTTAAAAATCGCTTAATTTCTCCTGTAATCATGGGCACAGCGTAGGTGGAGAACCGCACTTCATAGGTCAGGTCAAATTTATCAATGGCTTTTAAAAGCCCAATGCTCCCAATCTGTACCAGATCTTCCATCTCCACACCCCGGTTCTGGAATCTTCTGGCAATACTGTGAACCAGTCCCATATTCTTCTCTACCAGTATATCTCTTGCCTCCTTATCTCCCTGGTGTACACGGCCCAGAAGGGCAAGGATATCATCCATACAGCCTCCTTATTCTGATACAGCATTCTGTCTTCCTATGATTTTCTTCATAGTCACAGTGGTTCCCTTTCCCAAAGCAGACTCCACCTGAACCTCATCCATAAAAGCCTCCATAAAAGCAAAGCCCATACCACACCGATCCTGCTGTGGCATGGTGGTAAATAAAGGTTCCATGGCTTTTTTTACATCTTCCATACCTTTTCCCTTATCCTCCACAGCTACGATCAGTTCCTTTTTTCTGCGCCAGCACTGAATACGGATGATGTCTGTTTCTTTTTCATAAGCATGTACAATACAGTTTGTAATGGCTTCTGACACTGCAGTTTTCACATCTGCCACTTCCTCCAGTGTGGGGTTTAGCTGCGTGCAGAAAGCTGCCACAGCAATTCTTGCCAGTCCCTCATTACAAGAGCGGCTCTCTACTTCCAGCACCATATGATTTGTATGTTCCATTTTTTTCCCTCCCTTACGGCATTTTTCTGTTCCAAACCGGTTCCTGGCTGATTTCCATGTGTTTCCAGATGCCCGAAAGCTGCATAATCCGCAAAATCCGGTCATTAACATGAATAGCACTTACGGTTCCTCCGCTGTAGCTTAACAGCCGCTTTCTCCCCATTAACATCCCAATGCCGGAACTGTCCATAAACGTTGTCTTAGAAAAATCAAAGACAAGCTGTTTAATGCAGCCCTTCTTAAGCTCCTTATCCACCATCTCTGTCATCTCCCCTGCAAAATGATGATCCAGCTCCTTAGGCACATACACAATCAGCCTGGCTCCCCTCTTTGTCATACACTCTTCCATAATCCGCCTCCACTTTTTCGATTTATTCAAACACACTCTCCATCTGCACACCTATACACAAAGAGCTATCATGCCAACAGCATATCCGGGACATTGACACCGTTTACGCGAATCCGTCATGCGCCTTTGAGACTACAGGCTCAAAGGAAGCGCAGACTGAGCGTGAACGGTATCAGTGTTCCTGATATGCGTCAGCTATGATAGCTCCTTTTCCTCAAGGTTTTTCCCTGGTTCTTATTTCATTTTTATTCTTCTACTGTTTCTCCCTGCTGCACCGGACTTCCCTCTGCGCCTTCCGGGTTCTCACCGTTTTCGCCTTCCTCTGTGCCCTCTTCTGGCTCATCCTCTGCGATTACACCGCCATTTGCCTGCATATAGTTCTTGGCAAGCGTTGCATACTGGGTACCTGGAAAATCATCAATCACTTTCTTGTACCACTTATTGGCAATACCAGTATCTCCCTTTTTCTCATAAGCCTGAGCTAAGAAAATAAGGGTCTCTGAATCCTGGGGTCCAATATCCAGCGCCTTTTCCAGATAAGTAATGGCTTCCTCATAGTTTCCTGTACCGTAAGCATTTAATCCCTGATCCTTATATTTCTTCTTTACCTGGGTTCCTACGGACTGCATAATGGTATCATAAACACCCTTAGCTTCCACAGAAAGCTGATCCGGATCAACACCCACAATAGCATTGGCTGCATTATCATACTTTCCCTGTTGAAATGCCTGCTGGGCGCTAATAAGCTTTTCATAGCTTTCTGCCTTAATCCCAGCCTCTTCAATCTGGGTCTTGGCTGTATTCACAGATTCTGTAGAAGCATTTTTTTTCTTCTTCCATTTTGGAAAGTTCTGCAGACATGGTAGCCATTTTACCACTGTACTCTGCAATTTTCCGGTTTGCCTCCTGATTAATTTTCTGTGTTTTGGCAGGCACAATGAGAAACCAGAGGGCTGCCGCTCCCACTAAAAGTCCCAAGACCAGATTAACCAGGGTGTTTGTAACACTTTTTTCCCTGTATTCCGGTGGTTGGATAATGGTGTCATTTCCGGATTTGTACACCATGCTTCCATCTCTTTGGATCTCTTCTTTTTCCTTGATACGGAATCTGGATTCCAGATTTGTGGCGCGCCCGGTCTGCTCCTCAATTTCTTTTAAAAAGCGCAGAGTAGTGGTATTGGTTTTATCAATTTTTGCCGCTGCTTTCAATGATTTCCTGGCTTTTTCGTATTCCTCATTTTTCAGATAAAGCAGCGCAAGCAAATGATAGCCCTTAATGAACTTTGGATTAACAGTCAGCACTTTTTTAAGCTGCATTTTGGCCATATCTTCGTTTCCGCTTCTGCAATATTCCAGACATTGGTTGTATTTCTTAATGCTGGTGTTAATGGCGTCCAGCTTATTCTGGTTTTTCTGGAGTTTTTCAATATAAACTGTGGCCTGATTGCCCTCAGGCATCATATTTTTGCTAATGACCCATTCGCTTAGGGCAGCCACCACTTCTCCTGTTTCATAATACACAAGCCCCAGAAGATTCCTTGCCTGGATATTCAGTTTGTTCATTTTCAAACTGCGTTTCAAACAGGTAACCGCTCCTGATAAATCTCTTATCTGAGCCTTTTCAAGCCCCTGATTATAATATAGATTGGACAGTGCCCCTGCTTTTTTCTGTGCTTTAATATAGCTGCCACATTTCGGACAATAATCTGAGGCAGTGAGCACAGCCTGACATACCATACATTTCATAGTCTACTCCCTATTTCTCCTGGGTGGTCTTCTGCTCCTTTAACATTTCCTTCAGAATATCAATCACATCTGTAAGATCCTGTTTATAGATCGCACCTTCTGCATCATCCACATCCAGACAAGGCTGGAATTTCTTCAGTTCCTCTTCGTAATTAATCATGTTTGCGCCTCCTTATGTAGTCCTTGATTTCTCCTACCAGATAAAGTGAGCCTACTGCAAACATCAGTCCGTCTCCCTTTAAAGCATAAGCCTTTTCAAAAGCCTGCTCCACCTCAGGTTCTGCCTGCACATCCGTGCATCCGTTGGCGCGAAACAGTTCTGCCAGTTCTTTAGCGACTGTTTCCTGCTACCCCAGATTTCGGTTGTTACCACATGAGCAAAATTCAGTCCTTTACAGATTTTTTGAATCATATCTGTAAAGTCCTTATCCGACACAGTGGTAAATAAAAGAGTAATGGGATATTCCTTCTGGAAATACTGCACAGTCTCTACAAATCTGGCAATACCATCTTCATTATGAGCTCCATCTACAATAACCCCCGGAAGAACGGTCTCCATTCTGCCCTGCCATCTGGTATGAGCAATTCCCTGCATCAGCGCTTCTTTTTTCAGTCCGTGACTCTCTTGCAGAGCCCCCATGGTTTCCAAGGCAAGGGCTGCATTCATCATCTGGTATCTGGCAATAAATGGAACAAAAAGTTCTGTATCACCGTAAACCTCTGATTTAGAAGAAAACCGGATACCTGCAGGCGTATAGTCCAGAATTTTCTGTTTTCTCCTTTCATTTCATACCAGGGACACCGAAGCTCCTCTGCCCGGTTTCTCAGAACCCTGGCCGCTTCCTCTGAGTTTCCGTCAAAGATAACCGGAACTCCTTTTTTGATAATGCCTGCTTTTTCCCCTGCAATCTTCTCCACTGTATCTCCCAGATACTCCACATGGTCCAGGCTTATGGAGGTAATCACACAGGCAAGAGGATGAAGAATGGAGTTAGTGGCATCCAGTTTTCCACCAAGCCCTGTTTCCAGAATCAGATAATCCACATTTTCCTGATCAAAAATCAACATTCCCATAAGAAATAAAAATTCAAAATAAGTAGGATGATAATCACCCTCTGCCACCAGTTCATCTGCCAGATTTTTTACCTTTAAAAAGGCTTCCAAAAATCCCTGGTCAGATACCATAACCTCATTAATCTGAAAACGCTCATTAATCTTCACCAGATGAGGAGAGGTAAACAGGCCGCAGCGGTATCCCCCTTCTTCCAGCATGGAGGAGAGAAAAGCACAGACGCTTCCCTTCCCATTAGTTCCTGCTACATGGATAATCTTTCTATTCTCATCAGGCTGCCTATCTGTCCAGACATTTCCTGGTGTGCGCTAATTTATTTTTTGTGGTAAATTTCGGTATCTCTTCAATATAAGCAACCGCTTCTTCGTATGTAAACACGCATGTCCCTCCTGTTCTGACCATACAAATTTTCTATGGCATAAAACATATATGGTCACTTATCATTATAATGATACAGTGACCATATGCAAGCAAATTATGTCGTTTATAAAAAACTATTTATCTCTTATTGTTCTACTCTTCATTTTCCGTCTGGCTTTCTTCTGTTACCTCTGTTTCCGGCTCCTCCGGTAAAATAGGGGTAAGCTGTGCCATTCCCACTCCGGTTTCCGGCTCCTGGTAATAATACTTCTCTGTTCTTGTAAGCACCCGGTGAGTAGAACTGTTGCTCCTGATTGCCACATCGACCTTATCTTCATCTGCAATCTGGGCATCCAGCACCAGAAGCGTTTCTTCATCAATGAAATTCGCTTCATAAAGTTCTCCATTGATTTCCAAAAAGGCTGACTGAGTGAAGTTCGCTCCATTAATATAATAGCGGCCCTCTGCAATTTTCTCAATGCTGTGAAGCTCTGCATTCTTCACACCCAAATTGGTTTTCACACGCTCAAAGGGGTTCGTGCCATCATAAACATATTTATCCCCGTAGAGAATATCATACTGGAGACTTTCCAGGTCTACCTGATAGTTCTTGGTGTTTCTTCTTGCCTGATGAAAACGGAATACATTTCCCTCATGAATTCCTACCTGATCCATTACCTCTGCTGCCATCTGATAAGCTGCCAGGTTTTTATCCTTTTTCTCCAGCCCCATATTATCCCAGATACATATTCAGTCTGGAACAAATATTTATTCTCCACATCTGTTACGTTCAGCCCCATGGTAGGAAGATGGTCTCCGTACATAACCAGAACCACATCTTCATCCCATTTAGAAAGGGTATCTGTCAGTTCTTTTACAAACTGATCCATTTCGTATATCTGATTACAATAATATTCCCATTTATAGTTTTCCGCCTGGGAACTGCCTCCTGAAACCTTAATCTTTGGATTATCAATCATAGGCTCTTCCGGATAATCTCCATGTCCCTGAACAGAAATGGTATAAATATAATCCGGATCATCGGTTTCCTCAAGCGCCTGCATAATATACTTGGTAAGATTTCTGTCCCGCATCCAGTCATTGGGATTGGTATCATCCTGCTCAGCCATATATTCCTCTGAAGTAAAGGTATCAAAGCCCAGGTTGGCAAATACATTTTTTCTTCCATAGAAATTGGCTTCATTATTGTGAATGGCATGGGTGCGGTAGCCCAGGTCTTTTAATACATAAGCAGCGCTCTCGCAGGTAGTTTCTTTTAAAATTCCCTTATATGGATATTCTCCCGGTCCGAAATAGCGCATGCTCATACCAGTAATGGTCTCAAATTCTGTATTTGCAGTACCGGCTCCAACAGAAGGAACCTTAAAGTATCCGGAAGAATATTCTTCCATAAATTTCCGGAAGGTAGGAATGGGATCTTCTGAAACATCCAGAAACTCTACTAAAGTAGGATCAAAGAAGGATTCCAACTGTAAAAACAAAATGTTCGGACGTTTCTCTCCTGTTTCCGGAAGTGTCTCTGTACTTTTTTCGATTTCATCAATGGTTTTTTCATTATATCCTCTTGGCATGCCGATTCCGGTATTAAACACTGTGGTTGCCAGGCAGTAAGGATATCCATAGTCTTCATAGGCAAAGGCAATATTTCCAAAGTAATTGGAAAGCACCCTTTTATCAAGAGCCAGCTTGGTAGTGCCGGCAAATGCCAGCACCCCTGCCAAAATCAGTGGAACATTCCACTTGTAGCTCATTTTCCCCTGATACTTTGGCCCTTTTATAAAGAGCCAAATCAGCCCCAGAATCGCCAGAACGAATAAAATCACAACAACCACAAAAAAGAAGGGTGACAGATAACGGTCTGCAATCTCAAAAGCATCGGTAATCAGATGCAAGTCAGGTCCCGTAAAAGGTGTAACTCTGGTAGAAAGCAGAATCCCGTTAATAATTCCAAGTCCCATCCAGAAAATAAAGAGAATGGTTCTCCAGAATACTCTTCTTCTAAATAAGTAAACAATCAACGTTGTTGTAAAAATCAAAAATGCATTATACAAAAACACCAGAGGGCGTTCTGTCATAAAATCCATGGCACTAAAAAGAGAATGTCTGGATATGGCCTCAATGAAATAATATCCTACGCACACTGCCAGGAATTGAAGAGGCACGGAAAACATGTTCAGATATTTCAGGCAGAATACCTTTCTAATTTCTTTCATAAATGTTTATCTCCTAAGGGTTTACAGAAGCTGTGCCAGACGCTGTTTCACCTGTTCCATCATGTTGGTGTATTTCTCCAGTTTTTCTCTTTCCTCGGCAATTTTAGCCTCAGGCGCCTTGCTGATGAAACGTTCGTTGCTTAACATACCGTTTACGCGGGCCAGCTCTTTTGTGAGTTTCTCCTCTTCCTTTTTCAATCTCTCAATCTCTTTTTCAATATCAACCAGTTCTGCAAAAGGCATGTAGATAACAGCCTTTCCGGTTACTGCTGATACAGCGTCCTCGTCAATCCCCTCTTTGTCCGCCTGTACCAGAACTTCACTGGCATATCCCAGTGAGGCAAAGAATACTTTACCATTTTCAAATACATTTCTAACTGCCTCGTCTTCAGAAACTACAAATACCTTAGCTTTCTTGCTTGGAGGTACGTTCATTCCTGTGCGGACATTACGGATGCTTCTGACTGCTTCCTTAATGATTTCCACTGCTTCTTCGTCAGCCTTGAAATCCCACTCTGTCTTAAATTCCGGCCAGGAAGAAATCATAATGGATTCTTCTTCCGGACACAGGGTACAAAAGATTTCTTCTGTAATAAATGGCATGTATGGATGAAGCATTTTCAGCGCATTTGCAAGAACGGTCTTCAAGGTCCAAAGTGCTGCTGCTTTTGTGGTATCCTCGTCATTGTAAAGTCTTGGTTTTACCATTTCAATATACCAGTCACAGAACTCTTCCCAGATGAAATCATAAACCTTCTGAACTGCAATACCAAGCTCATATTTATCCAGGTTCTCTGTTACATCTTTTGCCAGAGTGTTTACCTTGGACAGAATCCACTTATCAGCGCTGGTAAGGGTTTCCAGATTAATCTCAGCCGGAACCTCTGCTTTTTCCAGATTCATCATAATAAATCTGGATGCATTCCATACCTTATTTGCAAAGTTTCTGCTGGCTTCCACACGTTCCATGTAGAAACGCATATCATTTCCGGGAGCATTTCCGGTCATCAGGGTAAGACGCAGAGCATCTGCTCCATACTGGTCAATGATTTCCAGCGGGTCGATACCATTTCCAAGGGATTTACTCATTTTCCGTCCCTGGGAATCTCTCACCAGACCATGAATCAGTACGTGATGGAATGGTGTTTTTCCGGTCTGCTCCAGACCTGAGAATACCATACGGATAACCCAGAAGAAAATAATGTCATATCCGGTTACCAGAACGTCTGTCGGATAGAAATATTCCATTTCTTCGGTTTTATCCGGCCATCCTAAGGTAGAGAAAGGCCACAATGCGAGGAGAACCAGGTGTCCAGAGTATCTTCATCCTGTGTCAGGTGAGTACAGCCACATTTTGGACATTTACCAGGCATTTCTCTTGCCACTACGGTTTCTCCGCACTCATCACAGTAATAAGCCGGAATTCTGTGTCCCCACCAGATCTGACGGGAAATACACCAGTCACGGATATTTTCCAGCCAGTGCATGTAAATTTTATCAAAACGGTCAGGAACAAATTTCAGGTTTCCTTCCTGTAATGTCTGAATGGCAGCTTCGCCCATTTCCTTCATTCTTACAAACCACTGTGGTTTAATCATAGGCTCTACGGTTGTGCCGCAGCGGTCATGAGTTCCTACATTATGAGAATGAGGAACCACTTTACCAGAAGTCCCAGTTCTTTTAAATCTTCTACCATAGCTTTTCTGGCTTCATAGCGATCCATGCCCGTATACTTGCCACAGAGTTCATTCATGGTAGCATCATCATTCATAATATTGATTTCCGGCAGGTTATGGCGTTTTCCTACTTCAAAGTCATTGGGGTCATGGGCAGGTGTAATCTTCACGCAGCCTGTTCCAAATTCTTTATCTACATATTCATCTGCAACCACCGGAATTTCTCTGTCTGTAAGAGGCAGTTTTAGCATCTTTCCAATGAGGTGTTTGTAACGCTCATCCTCTGGATTCACAGCCACAGCAGTATCTCCAAGAAGGGTTTCCGGACGTGTGGTAGCAATTTCTACAAACTGTCCTTCTTCTCCCACAACCGGATAATTAATGTGCCAGAAAAATCCGTCCTGGTCCTCATGTTCTACTTCTGCATCAGAAATGGAAGTCTGGCAAACCGGACACCAGTTGATGATTCTGGAACCTTTGTAAATATAACCTTTTTCATATAATTTAATGAAAACTTCCTGTACTGCCTTGGAACAGCCTTCGTCCATTGTGAAACGTTCTCTGTCCCAGTCAGCGGATGCGCCCAGCTTTTTCAACTGATTGATGATTTTTCCGCCGTACTCTTCCTTCCATTCCCAGGCATGTTTCAGGAATTCTTCTCTTCCGATTTCGTTTTTATCAATGCCCTGTTCTTTCAGTTTCTCAATAACCTTAACCTCTGTGGCAATGGCTGCATGATCTGTTCCCGGCTGCCACAGGGCTTCATAACCCTGCATTCTCTTAAAGCGGATAAGAATGTCCTGCATGGTCTCGTCCAGGGCATGTCCCATATGAAGCTGCCCGGTTACATTTGGCGGGGGCATTACAATGGTAAATGGTTTCTTGTCTCTGTTTACTTCTGCATGGAAATATTTGTTATCCAGCCACTTCTGATAAATCCGATCCTCCAACCCTTTTGGATCGTAGGTTTTTGCAAGTTCTTTGCTCATCATATCCTCCTGTCTCTTCTGAGGGATAAAAAAATACCCCTCATAACCATTCCTATAGTTACAAAGGGCGACTGTTATCGCGGTACCACCTTTATTTATCACTCAAAAGTTCTGTAACGGGAACCCCCGGGAAAACCTACCCAGCCAGAATCATGGCTTCTGCCACACTCTCCTTCAGTTCTCCGGTTCAAAAGCTACCTTCCATCCTTTTCCCTTAAACAATCTTCCAGCCAGTGAATTGTTCTCTCTGCAAGTTTCCGGGATGTACTCCTCTTTCTCATCACCATTTTTTCTATGTCCCTTATCATAAGCACAATCACCTGCTTTGTCAAGTCTGCAAATTCTAAATTCTTTCTAAATCTCCTGGATTTCTCCTTGTTCCCTGGGATTTTCTCATGTTAAAATAAAGTTAAATTTCATGAAAAAAGTGAGGTAACCATATGGCAAAAACAAAGAAATATTTAAAAGGTATGGGGATGTTTCTGCTGGTCTCATGGGTCTGATTCTTGGCGTACTTCTGTTCTTTACCCTACGGGAATATCGCCCAAAACCAATAGAAACCACAGACACCCCATCCGGAGAAAAAACGCTTTCTGTGGAAGATTCTCTTAGAATTCTTACCTGCAACACCGGTTACGGAAGCCTGGATGCTTCGGAGGATTTCTTCATGGACGGAGGAATCCGGGTACAGCCGGATAAACCAGAAGCAGGTAGAGAAAAATCTGCATGGTATTGGAAAGTTTCTCTCTGCTTCTGATGCTGATGTTTATTTTCTTCAGGAAGTGGATCTGGATTCCAAACGTTCCTTTCACATCAATCAACAGGATTTCTATGAAGAAACCCTTGGCATGGACAGCGCCTTTGGCAGAAATTTTCTCTGTGATTTTGTGCCTTATCCACTGCCTCCCATTGGAAAAGTGGACAGCGGGATTCTCACGCTTACTGGCTTGCAGACCAGCGGTTCTTCCAGAATTTCCCTGCCGGAATCCTTCTCCTGGCCGGTGAAAACCTGCAATCTCAAGCGGTGTATGCTGGAAACCAGAGTTCCTCTTGAGGGAACGGATGCGGAACTGGTACTATTGAATTTTCATCTGGAAGCCTATGACAGCGGAGAGGGCAAGATTGCCCAGAGTAAAATGCTGGCAGAAAAGCTGGAAGAAGAATACGCTGCCAGAACATTTTTCCTTTGCAGTGGATGATTCCTATCCCACCTGCCGGCTGCTGAACCAGCCTTATACAGGCTCCTATGACACCTCTCAGGTGTATGTGATTGACGGTTTTATTGTGTCGGATAATCTGGAAGTAACTGAAATAAAGGTCTTAAATGAGGACTTCCAGTATACAGACCATCAGCCGGTACAACTGGAAGTTTCCTTTTTACCTTAGTTCTTTTTTTCTTCCCGTCTGCGCTTTGTCATAAGTCCGCCAATGCGACCTGTTTCCTTGGCGGACAGACTTTTCCAGCCGGTTTCCAGGACTTTATCCAAAAGCCCCAGTTCTTCTGCGATTTCATATTTTAGTTTTTCTTCTTCCGGCACTTTCTGAAGATCAATTGGCTGCTCTTTCTTTTTTGACATTTAAAAGCCACACTCCTTTCCTATTGGGAGTATGGCCTTTTTCTTATACTTTATACAATTTTGGAAAAACTACTTTGGAATCACAATGGATGCTACAATATAAGCTACCACGCCTGCCCCGAAGCCTGCGCAGGTGAAAATCACCCATGCCAGTCTCACCAAAGTAGGATCAATGTTAAAATATTCTGCAATTCCCCCACATACTCCTGTGAGCATATAATTTACAGAGGAACGGTATAAACGTTTATCAGACATATCTAAGTCTCCCTTCTATCTTTTTCTTCTATTATTCGAAGGAAATAACAATACTTCCGGCATTTCCTTCTATATCAATATGTTTGTCAGCATTTTTAGCGCCAAAGCTGCCTTCCTGCCATCCGCTGTAGGTTTCCCGATCCAGGTTTACCTTGCAGGCGTCTGTTTCCATGTCCACAGTATAGTCTGCCAGTTTCTGCGTATGCTTCACAATTAGCTTTCCGGCATCACATTCCATATCTGTTTCCCTGCTGTCTAAAAGCTCCACTTTCAGCTTTCCCGCTTCTGCACACAGAGTAGTTTCTTTTGCCTGGATTTTTCCACGCACAACCACATTGGAAGCACTGGAGGTCAAATACAGCTCCTGAAAGACTTTTTCCTCAGGTATTTCAATGACTAAAGCCTCCTGGTTATCTTCTTCATTTTCCCTGGAAACATACAATTCCCTGTCATCTTCTTCAAATTCTACAGCGTCCATATCCGTAAGGTTAGAAATTTTAATTTCGTCTCCTGTTCCTGGTTTGATTTCTATGCTTCCCGCGTATGCCTCTACAATAAGGCACTCCACCCTGGAGGCTTCAAAAGACTTTGTTTCCGTATATGCATCTTCATTCTCCCAGTGATCATCATCCCATTTTTCTTCCCATTTCTCTGAGTAGTGTTCCACACGGTCTTCAAAGTGTTCCATACGCTCATCAATACGGTCCAGCCAGTAGATTTTATTTGTGTAACCAACTCCGCTTTTCTCCATATTTTCAGCAAATTTCTGAAAAGAGGCACCAGACACCATGCCTGCGCCGGTCAAAACCGCCCCTGCAACAGCCAGCACCAGGGCTGTAATCAAACAAATCTTTGTAAATTTCTTCATATACGGTCACCTCCTTCATTTCCTCTGTGAAAAATCCTTTGAATTGTATCAACACACCAGCGGAATACTACAGGAAATGCCTTAAATACCAGCCAGATAAAACCCAGAATACATACAATTCCAATAGCCAGCGCAATCAGGCTGATACCTGCCGCTGCCATAGCTGTTGCAGGTTGGGAAAGCTGATACAGCAGCGTATGAACAATTCCTGCAACGCCTCCTACAAGACAACCAATGCCTCCGAAAAACAAGCCCAGGACAATTCCTATAATTCCCAAAAACAGGCCTGCTAACAGACCGAAGGCTCCGCCTCCAATTCCCAGGAAGACCGGCAGCGCTACAATTCCTATCAGACCAATTACAATGATAAGCGGCCAGGATATTCCGCTTTTCTGGTGTCTGTGTTCCCTTCCTGTATAGCGGTAATTGGTATAGGAACCCTGCTGGCTTCTTCTGGAATCCTCTGTATTTTCTGTATTTTCTGAATTTCCTGTTCTCTCCTGTGCTTTTTCCGGCACATGATCTTCCCGGAAACGTTCATCCTGATAGCCGGATTCTGTGTACTCCCCATGTTCTTCCCCGGTTCCTTCTCTGCCATCTTCCAGGTCTGCCTTAATAATCGCTGCAACCTTTCCCGGACTTCCAAGTTCCTGAATTACCTGGCTTCGTTTTCTTCCCCTGCATCTTCAAAATAACTTCTATAGAAATCCAGAGCTTCTTCCCGCTCCTGGCAGGAAATATCCCACAGCAGCCGCTCCAGTTGCTCTAAAAACTCTGTTTTGTTCATTCCATTCTACCTCCCTCGAACAATTTACTGATTTTTGTTGAATAGTTTCGCCATTCATCCCTGTACAAATTTAGCTGCACCATACCCTTTTCTGTTACTTTATAATATCTGCGGTTCCGTCCGCCATATTCCTTGTCATACGTTTCCAGGCATTCATCTTTTTGAAGCCTGCGCAGTACGGGATATAAGGTGGACTCAGAAACCTCTAAAGCCTGCCGGACATCCTGGGTAATTTTGTACCCATAGGTTCCTTCACTTTCTTTGGACACAACTGCCAGAACAATGGCATCCAGCAACGCTGCTCCTGTATTAAAAACCATACTGTCACCTCATTTCTTATTCATGCAATATTGTTTTCTACGCAATACTATTTTATATTTAATACTATATAACATATAATATCATATTGTCAACGATATTATACGAAAGAAATTCTAAAGATTTTTGAAAGAAAAATTTCTCGAAAGTCACTTGAATACCTCTTTTCTTCCTTTTTCATTTTCCGTAGAAATGGGCAAGACTGAGGAAATTTACAAGTTTGCCCCACACTGTGGGCAAAAAATCATTCATTGATACTTGGATTGCCCAAAAAAGTCTCAAATTTGCCAAAATGGCGGGCATTATGAAAGAAATACTCAAGTTTTTACTACACACTGTGGGCAAAAAAGGAAAAAATTGCAGCCTTTTGCCCAATCCCTTCACAGGATAATATCTGTCCAGCACCATTAAGCAAAAAAAGAGGACTATCCACACCCAAACGTGTAACAGTCCTCTTTCTCTATCTTCTATTTTCCATTGTTCGGAAACAAGGAGGCTACAACTTCCTCCACGGTCTCTATTTTTTCTGCTTTCCATCCACAGGCGCCGCAAAACAGCAGTCCATGCTCCACATCTCCTCTGGCGGCGGCTATGAGGCTGTCTGTAATGCAGTATGGAATCTCTCCAGGATGACAGCCCTCCAGACAGCGGTGACATGGGCTGTGGGGAATCTGCTCCCCCTTCATAACCCGCTTCATAAAAGGATTCAAAATGGCTCTTCCCGGCATGCCCACCGGGCTTTTCACAATGCTGATATCCTCTTCCTTTGCCTGAAGAAAGGCTTCTTTATAGCGGATATCTGCATCACATTCTTCTGTGGGAATAAATCTGGTTGCTACCTGCACTGCATCTGCGCCCAGCTTCTCCATTTCTTCTACCTTATGAGCATCCCAGATACCTCCTGCCGCCACAAGGGGAATCTGGCAGTGATATTTTTTTTCATAGGTTTTCACAACTTCCCGGATGCCCCGGAATTCTTCCTCATAAGCCCCTGGTTTCCACCCATCCAGCTCTTCTTTGGAAAATCCCAGATGCCCTCCTGCCAAAGGACCTTCTACCACCATCAAATCCGCAGTTCTGTGATACTTCCTGTCCCAGTATTTCAGCACCACCTTGGCAGAGCGCGCAGTAGAAACAATGGGCGCAATTTTTGTATGACTTCCTTCCACATACTCCGGCAGCGTTGCCGGAATCCCGGCCCCTGAGAAAATAATGTCTGCCCCTGCTCTTACTGCTGCCCTCACATGTGATTCCTGTTCCCGAAGAGCTGTCATAACATTATAACCGATAATGCCGTCAGGTGAAATTTCTCTGGCTTTCTGCATTTCTTTTTCTATGGCTCTGAGATTGGCCTGTTCTGTATTCCTGTGAAAATCCGGTTCCCGGTAGCCAATCTGGCGGTGGAAATCACTCCGACTCCCCCTGCCTTTGCCACACTTCCGGCAAGTCTTCCCAGGCTGATACCCACCCCCATGCCTCCTTGAATCAGGGGCACAGAGGTGGTCTTATTTCCTATTTTCAAGTTCTTCATACTTTCTTCTTTCTGCAGTTTTTTATATCCTGCTTACATTTGCTTACATCTTTCTGAAACGTTCATAACGCTGGTGTGTCATTTCTTCCGCTGAAGCGTCTTCCCACTTCTTAAGCCAATGGTAGATTTCCAAAGACAGCTTTCTGGTCACCGGCTCCATAGTGTCTACAGTATAAGTTCCTGGTTCCTGAATGACTTTTTCAATGATTCCCAGCTTCTTCAAATCCCCTGCAGTAGCTTCATCACTTCCGCCGCTTCCTTTGCTTTGGAGCTGTCTTTCCACAAAATACTGGCAAAACCTTCCGGAGAAAGTACGCTGTAAATGGCATTTTCCATCATCCACACCTCATTGGCAACCGCCATGGCAAGGGCGCCGCCGCTTCCCCCTTCTCCGATTACCAGAGAAAGCACTGGCACCTTCAAATCTGACATTTCAAACAAACAGCGGGCAATGGCTTCCCCCTGCCCACGCTCCTCTGCTTCTAAACCGCAAAACGCTCCCGGTGTGTCCACAAAGCACAAAACAGGACGGCCAAACTTTTCTGCCTGTTTCATAAGCCGCAAAGCTTTTCGGTATCCTTCCGGGGAAGGCATACCAAAATTGCGCTCTACATTTTCCCTGGTACTCTTTCCTTTTGCCTGAGCCAGCACCGTTACCTTCTGGCCGCAAAAAGAAGCAATTCCCCCTATAATTGCCGGGTCATCTCCAAAATAGCGATCCCCATGAAATTCCAGAAAATCCGGGAACAACTGCTCAATGTAATCCTGTCCCACAGGCCGGCCCTTTTGTCTGGAAATCTGCACCCGCTCCCAGGCAGTTTTCGGAGATTTCTGCTGTACTTCTTCAGAAAAATCCAACTTCCGCTGCATGTTCCCGGATAACTCCAACTTGTGTAACACTTCTCCGGACAGTTCCGACTTCTGCTGCACTTCTCCAGATACATCCTCCTGCACTTCGTGCAGTCTCAAAATCTCACACAGCACCTGGCGCATTTCGTGGCGCTCCACAATCCGATCCAGAAAACCATGTTCCAACAAGAATTCTGCTCTCTGAAATCCTTTTGGCAGTTTTTCTCCTATGTCTGCTCAATGACTCTCGGCCCTGCAAATCCAATGAGCGCCTGGGGCTCTGCCAGAATAATATCCCCAAGCATAGCAAAACTGGCTGTTACTCCGCCTGTAGTTGGGTCTGTAAGAACAGACACATAGAGAAGCCCTGCCTCACTGTGACGTTTCAGCGCTGCCGCTGTTTTTGCCATCTGCATGAGGGAAACCATGCCCTCCTGCATCCTGGCGCCCCCGGAGCAGGCAAAAATAATGACAGGCAATTTCTCTTTGGTAGCCCGCTCCACAGCTCTGGTAATCTTCTCTCCCACAATCTGGCCCATGCTTGCCATGAGAAATCTTCCATCACACACAGCAATTACTGTTTCATGACCCCCAATCTTTGCCTTTCCTGTAAGAACCGCCTCGTCAAGCCCTGTTTTTTCCTGAAGGTTCTTTACCTTTCCTTCGTATCCTTTAAACTGCAGAGGGTTTACAAATTCCATTCTGGCATCCCACTCTTCAAAGGTATTCTCATCCGCAATCATACGGATACGTTCTCTTGCGTGAACCCGGAAATATCCATGACATTTTGGACAGATATATCCTGCTCTTTTTACATCTTCTGTGAAAATAGCGGCCTGACATTTGTTACATTTTTTCAAAAGTCCCTGAGGGACTTCCGGCCTGTTCTCTCTGGTGGAATTTCCTGTTTTTCTGATTTTCTTAAACATATTCTGCAGCTTCATGTCTTGTTCCTCTTACTGACTTTCCATTTGATTAATAAATTCAATGTCTATGGTGCCCTCTACAAAATCCGGGTGATGCAAAATTTCATACTGATAGTCCACATTGGTCTGAATTCCTTCAATAATCACTTCCCCAAGAGCGCTTCGCATTTTCAGAATTGCCTCCTGGCGGTTTTCCCCATGTACAATGAGCTTTGCCAGCATGGAATCATAATAAGGAGGAATCTCATAGCCACTGTAAATGGCAGTGTCCACCCGCACACCTTTTCCTCCCGGCAGATATAAATCCGTAATGATTCCCGGAGATGGACGGAAGTTGTGTTTTGGATCCTCAGCATTGATTCTGCACTCTATGGCATGACCTTTTAAAACAATATCTTCCTGGGTTATCTGCAATTTTTCTCCTGAGGCAATGCGAATCTGTTCTTTTACCAAATCAAGACCAGTCACCCACTCAGTCACCGGATGCTCCACCTGGATTCTGGTATTCATCTCCATAAAATAAAAGGCTCCGTTTGGCTCCAGGAGAAATTCAATGGTTCCCGCATTGGTATAGCCTGCGGCTTTAGCTGCTTTTACAGCGGCTTCTCCCATTTTCCGACGAAGTTCTTCGCTTAAGGCCAGAGACGGAGATTCTTCTATGAGCTTCTGGTGGTTTCTCTGAATAGAGCAGTCTCGCTCTCCCAGATGCACTACATTTCCGTAATCATCCGCTAAAATCTGAAATTCAATATGTCTCGGGCGTTCTACAAAATGCTCGATATACATGGCATCATCTCCAAAGGCATTTCTTGCCTCTGTCTGCGCCATGTGAAAACTGTTCTCAAATTCTTCCGGGGAACACGCAGTACGCATTCCTTTTCCCCCGCCTCCAAGGGCAGCCTTAATCATAACCGGATAGCCTGCCTCCCTGGCATGTTTCAGTCCATCCTCCACGGTATATACACTGATACTGTTTCCCGGAATCACCGGAACCCCTGCCTCTTCCATGGTTTTCTTGGCCATGGATTTATTCCCCAGACGTTCAATCACCTCCGGGGAAGGTCCGATAAAGGTTAAACCGCAGGTTTTGCAAAGCTGGGCAAATTTGCTGTTCTCTGACAAAAATCCAAAGCCTGGATGAATAGCATCTGCCCCGGTCACAATCGCTGCGCTTAAAATCCGCTCCATACTAAGATAACTCTCAGAAGAAGCCGCCGGTCCAATACACACTGCCTCATCTGCAAGCTGGGTATGCAGGGCTTCCCTGTCTGCCTCAGAATAAACAGCTACCGTCTCAATTCCCATCTCCCTGCAGGCGCGGATAATCCGCACTGCAATCTCACCCCGGTTGGCAATTAATATTTTTTCAATCATGTCCCTTATCCTCTACTCATCCCCTACCATAAAGGTAAGTTCCGCGCTGGCTACTACTTTTCCATCTACAGAAGCAACCGCTTCCCCCACTCCCAGAGGCCTTTTCTCTTAATAATTCTGGTCTCTAATTTCAGCTTATCTCCCGGAACCACCATGCCTTTGAAACGACATTTCTGAATGCCTCCGAAAAAGGCAATTTTCCCCTGATTTTCAGGAATGCTTAAAATTGCCACTGCCCCTGCCTGGGCAAGAGCTTCAATAATCAAAACCCCTGGCATAACCGGCTTCTCTGGAAAATGTCCTTTGAAAAAATCCTCCCGGTAAGTCACACATTTATAACCCACTGCATACTCTCCAGCTCATAATCCTCAATGGCATCCAGCAGTAAAAAAGGATGACGGTGAGGAATAATCTCCTGAATTTCCTTTATATTTAATGATTTCATACTCTGCTCCCTCTCTATTTCACCAGGAAAAGCGGCTGTCCATATTCCACAGGCTCCCCGTTTTCCACCAGAATTTCCTCAATCACACCATGAACTTCACTTTCAATTTCATTCATAAGCTTCATAGCTTCCACAATTCCAAGTACCGTACCCTCCTGCACCTGGTCTCCCACCTGTACAAAAGGCTCCCCGTTTTCCGAAGGGGCCGCATAAAACGTACCTACCAGCGGAGAGGTAATATAGTTTCCTTTTTTCTCAGATTCTGTGGTCGGTTTCTTTCCCTCCGGTTCCTGCTGCACTGCAACTGAAGGCACTGTCTCTGTTTCTGTCTTGATTTTATTTTTCTCTTTTTTTAGGGAAAGCTTCACGCCTCCCTCTTCATAATTCAGTTCCCCCACAGAGGAGGCAGATACCGCCTGAATCAGTTCTACGATTTGTTCCACGTTCATTTTCTTACTCTACCCTTCATATTTCTTTAACAAAAGTGACGCATTATGTCCCCCAAATCCCAGGGAATTGGTAAGCGCATAGTTGACTTCTTTTTCCACAGGAGCGCCAATAGCGTAATTCAAATCGCACTCCCCATCTGTCTCTCTGGTTCCCATGGTCTGGTGGATAAATCCTTCCTGAATACTCTTCACACATACCACGCACTCAACTCCCCCCGCTGCTCCAAGCAGATGTCCAATCATGGATTTTGTGGAGTTTACCACCACCTGATCTGCTGCCTCTCCCAGAGCATAGCGGATGGCTCTTGTCTCATACAAATCATTGTGGTGGGTGCTGGTCCATGGGCATTAATATAATCAATCTCTTCCGGGGGAAACGCCTGCTTCCTCCATGGCCAGCTTCATAGCCATACCTGCTCCTTCCCCGTTTTCTGCA
>ENA-OQAA01000660-OQAA01000660.1-human-gut-metagenome-genome-assembly--contig:-NODE-660-length-22269-cov-1.797263_pt1 | contig 22269 bp, 18 predicted proteins | sample MGYA00242489_ERZ504515 | MGnify/ENA primary metagenome ERZ504515 (study PRJEB26092, sample SAMD00036237) | human gut metagenome | host: Homo sapiens | study: EMG produced TPA metagenomics assembly of... | reverse complement strand
TCCGGGCAAAGTGGCCTGGGAATGGTGGAACCATTGGGGAATCAAAGGCGTGGATTTCGAAGCTGGAATAAACAATGAAACATACATGCACTATATCGACTTCGCCTCCCGGCATGGCATCGAGTATGTGATTCTGGATGAAGCTGGGCTGTCAACCTCAAGGCTGACCTTTTCCAAATTGTACCGGAAATTGATTTAAAAAAGCTCACGTCCTATGCCAGGCAAAAGAATGTAGGACTCATCCTTTGGGCAGGCTACCATGCCTTTGCCCGCGACATGGAACATGTATGCAAGCACTATTCCGAAATGGGCATCAAAGGATTCAAGATTGACTTTATGGATAGGGATGACCAGGAAATGGTAGACTTCCACTACCGGGCTGCCGAAATTGCCGCTAAATATAAGTTGATGGTAGACTTTCACGGCACGTACAAACCTACCGGGCTGAACCGCACTTATCCCAATGTCATCAACTATGAAGCCGTTCACGGGCTGGAACAGATGAAGTGGAGTGACATCCATATCGACCAGGTAACCTACGATGTCACCATGCCATTTATCCGTATGCTGGCCGGACCGGTGGACTATACACAAGGCGCCATGCACAATGCCAACAAACGGTGTTACCACTCCTCAATGGATACCCCAATGAGCCAGGGAACCCGTTGCCGCCAATTAGCTGAATATGTAGTATTTGAATCACCATTGAACATGTTGTGCGACAGTCCCACCAATTACGACCGTGAAGAAGAATGCACGGAATTCATCGCTACCATCCCTACCGTCTGGGAACAAACAATAGCCATGAACGGAGAAATTGGAAAATACATTACAATGGCGCGCAGGAAAGGAGATGTCTGGTATGTCGGCTCCCTGACCAATTGGGATGCACGTACTCTGACACTGGACCTTTCTTTCCTCGGTGCAGGCAGATGGAAAGCGGAAATGTTTCATGACGGAGTGAATGCCAACCGCCTGGCTTCCGACTACCAAAAGACCGTCACAGACATTCCTGCATCCCGTAAACTGACCGTCAAAATGGCACAAGGAGGCGGATGCGCATTGAAAATATACAAAGAATAATTCATAGGCTTTTTAAACGTTAACTGATACATACGATTTATGAGAATTAAAAGATTAATGATTACTTGTTTGCTCGCAGTGTCTGTACTGGGAGGCAAGTCACAAGCACAAGACTTATTGTCCAATGTTTACGGACGCAATTACCAGCTACTGAATGGGAAGTGGGGAGCCATTGTAGACCTTTATGACCAAGGAGAAAGGATGCAGGTGTACAAAAACAGAAAACCTCAAGACAACAAGCAATTTTATGAATACTCTTTCGACGGAGGTTTGGTCCTGAATGTACCTGCCGATTTCAATTCACAAATGCCCGAGTTGAAATTTTATGAAGGAACAGTATGGTACGGACGCTCTTTCGATACCCCAAAGACTGACGGCAAACGTTTGTTTCTCTATTTCGGTGCGGTAAGTTACCGTAGCAAAATATATCTGAACGGGGAGAAAATAGCCAGTCATGAAGGCGGATTCACTCCCTTCCAGGTGGAAATCACAGATAAGGTAAAGCAAAAGGACAACTTCCTGGTGGTGAAAGTCAACAATACCCGCACCACGGATGCCATCCCTGCCATGTCCTTTGACTGGTGGAATTACGGCGGCATCACACGCGATGTAATGTTGGTAAGCGTTCCACAAAGCTACATCAAAGACCATTTCATCCAGTTGGACAAGGTACAATCCAACCTGATTCGTGCCAAAGTAACCTTATCCGAAGCAAAGCCTGGCATCAACGTACAAGTCGCCATCCCCGAATTGGGCATCAGACAGAACATGACTACCGATGCCAACGGAATTGCCCGGGCCACTATCAAAACCAAAAAACTGCAACGTTGGTCACCGGATGCTCCAAAGCTGTATGATGTGACCATCACTTCGGAAAGTGACCGGCTCAACGAGCAAATTGGTTTCCGTAACCTTTATGTAAAAGGCGAAGATATCTATCTGAACGACCGGCCCATCTTCCTGCGCAGTATCAGCTTCCACGAGGAAATTCCGCAACGTCGCGGGCGTGCCTTCTCTGAAGCGGACGCAACAATGCTGTTGTCCGAAGCCAAAGAGCTGGGTGCAACATGATTTCGTCTGGCACATTATCCACAAAATGAATATACTGTCCGCCTAGCAGAAAGAATGGGATTTCTTTTATGGGAAGAGATACCTATCTGGCAAGGGATTGACTTCAAAAATACCGCTACCCGTGAGAAAGCAGGCAGAATGATTAAAGAGATGGTGATGCGCGACAAAAACCGTTGTTCCGTTGCCTTTTGGGGGATTGCCAATGAAACAGCCACTTCCGCCCCGCGCAATGAATTTCTGAAACACATGAAACAATGTTGCCTGGACATCGACTCAACCCGTCTGATTACGGCCGCCTTCGATTTGGTAGCTTCAACCGCGAAAGCCGGAACTTTGAGATGAATGACTCCATTATCAACATCCTGGACATGGTAGCCATCAACAAATATATGGGATGGTATCATGACTGGCCACTGGCTCCGGACCAGGCTGTCTGGAATGTAGCTCCCGGCAAACCTCTTTTCATTTCCGAGTTCGGAGGCGAAGCGCTCTATGGCAAACATGGCGACGCGGAAGTCAAGAGTTCTTGGAGTGAGGATTATCAGCACAACTCTACAAGGACAATCTGGAAATGTTCAAGCATATCCCCAACCTGCGCGGAACATCGCCGTGGATTCTTTTTGATTTCCGTTCCCCCTTCCGTTTCCATCCACACCAGGGAGGGGAATGGAACCGTAAAGGACTGGTTTCCGACCAGGGACAACGCAAAAAAGCATGGTACATCATGCGTGATTACTATAACCAAAAGAAAACAGAACAATGAAACACAAAATAAAACACTACATGCTGCCCTCCTCCTGACCTCTATGGTCTGGAGCGGCATGCCCAAGAAAAGAATGAAATGGACTTGTCCGGTGAATGGGCATTCCAGACAGATGTCATGGACTTCCGGAGAGGTTCACTGGACGTACGTTACTGCCATCGCCTGCAGGAAAGCATCGTTCTGCCGGGAATTACGGATGACTATAAAATAGGCTACAAATCTCCTTACCGCCACCTGGATAGGCTGACCCGTGTCTACGAATATATGGGCCCCGCATGGTACCAGCGGGAAATAGAGATTCCTGCGGCATGGAAAGGCAAACGCATCTTCCTCTATTTTGAACGTACACACTGGCTCAGTTCGGTATATGTAGGCAAAGAAGAAGTGAGTAAAATAGACTACATCAGTATTCCCCACAACCACGAACTGACCCAATGGCTACATCCAGGCAAAAAAGAACTGATAACTTTCTGCATAGACAACCGCTACCAGTACGATACCATAAATGGGACCATGCCCACTCCGAATTTACCCAAATAAACTGGAACGGAGTATTGGGCGAAATTAAGCTGGTAGCTGTAGACCCGGTCTATGTAGATGACATGCAGGTCTATCCGGACATCAAGAACAAAAGCATCAAAGTCAAAATGACTGTCCGCAACTGTACAGAACATACCGCCAGCGGCAAAATATCCTTCCACGTGACAGGAAAGGACTATAGACTGCAAAAGGAAGTACCGGTAACAGTGACCGATTCCATTACTTATATCGAGGAAGAGATGTTTTTGGGTAAGGATATCCATTTGTGGAATGAGTTCCATCCCAATCTTTATACGTTGGACTGTAAGCTGACTTCCAGTGTAGAGGGCCAATCCTATGCGCATGAGAAAAGCACAACTTTCGGTATGCGCGAAGTAGAGGCCGGTGAGGACCATATCATCCTTAATGGCGAACCCATACACCTGCGCGGTACCGTTGAAAACGCAGTGTTCCCCAAGACCGGCTACGCTCCCGTGGACGATGCCTCTTGGGAACGTGTACTCCGTATCCTGAAAGAATATGGCATGAACCATATGCGCTTCCACTCCTGGTGTCCTCCTGCCGCTGCGTTCCGTATGGCAGACAAGCTGGGTGTCTATCTGGAGGTGGAAATGCCGATGTGGGGTAAAGACGCCCAGCCCGATGAGAAGCGCTGGAATTTCTTCCGTCGCGAGCTGCGGGGTATCTTGAAAGAATATGGGAATCACCCTTCCTTCATTCTCTACTGTAACGGAAACGAAATTACCGGCGATTTCAGTTTCATAGAAGAGCTTACCGCCACGGCCCGCCAGTTGGATAACCGCCGTCTATACAGCGGTTCCACAGCCCGCACACGTGTCAAATCAGACCAGTTCTACATTACCCATCAGACTACCAAAGGACACATGGCCATCTACGAAGGACGCCCTTATACAAACTGGGACAAAAACAAGGAACTGGGAGTAGGCCTGCCCATCATCTCGCATGAATCCGGACAGCGGTGCATCTATCCCAATTTCGAGGAAATGAAGAACTTCACCGGCCCCGTACAAGCGCGTAATTTCGAGATATTCCGTGAACTGCTGGACAAGAACCACATGCTCGACCAGGCACATGACTTCTTCCGTGCTTCTGGAGCCTTGACCGCCATAGAGTACAAGGATGTCATAGAAGCCCAGTTGCGCACTTATCTGAAAGGCGGTTTCCAATTACTGTCTCTGAATGATTTTACCGGACAAGGATATGCACCGGTAGGCATTCTCGATCCTTCTGGAATACCAAAGGGCTCATCACACCGGAAAAGTGGCGCGAGTTCTGTGCACCGACTGTCGCATTGCTCCGTTTCGACAAACTGCGCACTTACAATGATTGAAGTATTTGAAGGAAAGCGGAATATAACAATTATGGACCTGCCCTATTGAAAAACGCAAAAATCAATTGGAGGATCACCGACAGCAACGGTAAAACCCTTAAGAGCGGAAAACTGAAAACACAAACTGTCGGAAAGAACGGGGTATTTCCACTTGGCAGTTTCAGTTATGCATTGAATAATATCACTGAACCACAGAAGCTGACGGTCCATCTTTCTGTTGCACACGTAAAAAACAGCTGGGATATCTGGGTATATCCCGTCATAGCAACTTAATGCAGTCCACTAGTGAAGTGCTCTACACCACAGTATTCGATGAAAAAGCAAAACAACACCTTGCCGATGGCAAGAAAGTGGTACTCTGCCCCAAACCTTCCAAAGTAAAAGGTCGTAAATCAGTGTTCCACAATCACTTCTGGAATCCGATAATGTTCAAATGGCCTCCTATGACCATTGGCTGTCTGATTCATGACGACCAGCCTGTATTCGAGCATTTCATAACTTCCTACCATACTGACTGGCAGTGGTGGGACATTCTGGAAAATGCCAAGGTTATTGAGATGAAGGATGCTCCGGCAGCACTGCGGCCTTTCATACAAGTAATAGACCATTACGACAATAATGAAAAGCTCGGTATTGGTTTCGAAGCAAAAGTGAAGAAAGGCAGTCTACTGGTACTGGCCGTAGATACCCAGAAAAACATCAACGAACGTCCTGCCACCCAGCAATTGCTGGAAAGCATTGACCGCTACGTAAAGAGTGACAAATTCGACTCCGCAAATTACCGTTGACGAGTCCTACATTGAATCATTCTTAAAGAAATAAATAAAGGAAATATGATGAAATTATTCTTGCTTTGGGTTCTTTTGTTGCTGCCGGTCGGACCGGCAGCAGCACAAGAGATAAAAATGTCACAAACAGCTCCATTGGAACAAGTTTATGGAGAAACTGTAGAAGATGATGCCTTACTGCCCATGAATGAACTGGATATGGATTTTGGCTATGCCTCTATGAGACAACCGTTGATGTGGAAGAGGAGAATCCCACACTAACTATTGAAAACGTACGGGATTATGCTGTGGTCTATGCAGACGGCAAACTGCAAGGATATTTAAAAGATAGCAGTAAAAGCTTGAAAACCAATCTACCGATAGGTATACACAAACTTAGTATCTATACTGAAAATATCGGACGTATTACCTATGGTCCTGAAATTCTGGACAATTCAAAAGGTATCTACGGCAGCATAACATTGGGAAAGACAGATTTAGAAGGCTGGAAGATGACCCCATTGGAAATTAAGGAATGCGATGTGGCCGGAATAACTTTCAAAGAAGGTACCTCCTCCATCCCTTGCTTCCGTAAAGGTTGTGTCACAGTAAGCAATCCGGCACAAGAGACCTTTCTTGACGTGTCTGGCTGGGGAATGGGAGAAGTCTGGATAAACGGGCAATATTTGGGTGCCTACTGGGAAGAAAATGCAGAAAAGACCCTGGAGATACCTGCTGGTGCTCTGATAGCAGGTAATAATGAAATAGTGGTATTTGAACTAAAAAATAACGAACAAGCTTCCATGACACTAACCGATAAGCCTATTTTCAAATAAGCCCTTGCATGTACTTGTTTATATTCCTTAAAAAAACGACCTTTGTGTAGGAGCAGATTCCGAAAAACGTGTCTTATTTAATGAGAATAGCATAATTATATATATCATGAAGAAACTAACATTTATCAGTTGCCTCCTTTTAAGTGGTTGCCTGGCCGGAGCAATGGCTGCAAACAAAAAGCAACCCATCTACAAAGATGCCAAAGCTCCCATTGAGGAGCGTGTGAATGACCTGGTCAGCAGAATGACGCTGGAAGAAAAGGTACAACAACTTCAACCAGTACACTTTGGGGCGGAATAACAACGAGAACAATCGTGGTGAGGAAGTAAAAAAAATTCCTGCCACATTAGGCTCCCTCATTTATTTTGATGAAGATGCCAATCTGCGTAACGAGGCTCAGAGAAAAGCAATGGAAGAATCACGTCTGGGTATCCCCATCCTTTTCGGATACGACGTCATCCACGGGTTCCGTACCATTTATCCCATCTCTTTGGGACAAGCATGTTCTTGGAATCCCCAATTGGTAGAACAGGCATGTGCCGTTGCCGCCCAGGAAGCACGCATGTCCGGGGTAGACTGGACTTTTTCCCCTATGATTGACGTGGCAAGAGACGGACGCTGGGGACGCGTTGCAGAGGGCTATGGCGAAGACCTTATACCAATGCTGTATTCGGTGTCGCATCTATCAAAGGATACCAAGGTGAAGACATGTCCGACAGCAAGCGAGTAGCCGCCTGCCTTAAACATTATATCGGATACGGCGCTTCTGAAGCAGGACGTGACTATGTTTATACGGAAATCTCCAATCAGACTCTGTGGGACACCTATATTCCTCCCTATGAAGCTGGCGTAAAAGCCGGTGCCGCTACTTTAATGAGTTCATTCAATGACATCAGCGGCACTCCCGGAAGCGCCAACCATTACACGATGACAGAAATTCTGAAGAACCGTTGGAAACACGACGGCTTTGTTGTTTCAGACTGGTCTGCAGTACCGCAACTTATTGACCAGGGCCATGCTGCCGACCGCAAAGAAGCTGCCCGTCTGGCTTTCAACGCCGGCCTGGAAATGGACATGATGGGGCATTGCTATGACAAGCATATGGCAAAGCTGGTGGAAGAAGGTAAAATAAGCATGCAACTGGTGGACGATGCAGTGAAACGCGTGCTCCGTATCAATTCCGCCTTGGACTTTTGACAATCCCTACACCCCGACATCTACAGAAAAAGAGCGCTTCCTCCTTCCACAAAGCCTGGCTATTGCAGAGAAACTGGCAGAGGAGACCATTGTTCTACTGAAGAATGAAAACAAGGTACTCCCTCTGGCAAACGGGAACAAGCCAACTATCGCCGTCATGGGGCCTCTGGTAGAAAACTGTGCCGAGCTCCTGGGTCATGGTATGGACATGGACATGCAGAAGATGTCCTCCCCATCAAAAAGGCGCTGGATGCAGAATTTGCAGGCAAGGCTGAACTGATTTATACCGAGGGTTGTGGTTTCGACGGTAACGACACTTCCAAATTCAGTGAGGCACTGGCTGTAGCCCGGAAAGCAGATGTCATTCTACTCTGCATGGGTGAAAAGAAAAAGTGGAGTGGCGAAAACGCATCGCGTTCCATCATAGAACTGCCTGCCATTCAAGAGGAATTCATTGCTGAAATGAAGAAAGCAGGCAAACCGATTGTTCTGGTACTGGCTAACGGACGTCCTTTGGGACTCTCTAAAGTGGAACCTCTCTGTGACGCCATCGTTGAAATGTGGCAACCGGGAGTACCTGGCGGTAAACCATTGGCAGGTGTCTTGTCCGGCCGGGTAAATCCTTCGGGCAAGCTTTCCATTACTTTTCCACGTTCCACCGGACAGATTCCAATCTATTACAATCAGCGCAAAACAGCCCGTCCACAAAGTGGCAAATATCAAGACATCTCCTCTTCCCCACTGTATGAATTCGGATACGGCTTGAGTTATACCACCTTTAATTATGGTAATATCAACTTGCCCAAAGAAACCATCAGACGCGGTGAAAAGTTGGTAATGGAAATCCCAGTCACCAATGTAGGCAAACGTGACGGTGCAGAAGTGGTGCATTGGTTTATCTCAGACCCATTTAGCACGATTACCCGTCCATGCAAAGAATTGAAGCACTTCGAAAAGCAACTAATTAAAGCAGGTGAAACACATATATTCCGCTTTGAAATAGACCCGATGCGTGATCTTGCTTTTGTAAATGCCAATGGTGAACATTTCCTTGAAAATGGAGAATATTATGTAATAGTGAAAGACCAGAAAGTAAAATTCACGGTTATAGATTAATCTTCTTTTATATTGCAGGCCATCCTCCTTTCATCATTCTAAAAGACAGATGGCCTGCAATTTCTATTTTAGAACAAATAAGTATACTGTTCTCCTAAAAATTTCTTGATATGCTTCAAGGCTTTGGTTATTTGGGCCTCCACCGTCTTGACAGAAATCCCCATTTCCCCGGCAATTTCTTGATTAGTCTTCCCTTCCTCCCTACTTTTGCGATAAACCTGCCCACATTTGTCCGGAAGGGAACAAACAGCTTCTTCAATCAATCGGTTCAGTTCTTCCATCTCCACCGAAGTATCAGCCGCAAGAGCATATCCATATTCTTCTCCTCCTCGATGGGAACCGTATCCTTTTCATCGCGTAAAGCATTCAGGCAACGATTGCGTGCAGACTGGAAAAGATAAGCCTTGAATGAGATTTTAAGAGTCAAGTCGGCCCTACCCTCCCACAAATTCATAAAGATGGAAAGGGCCAGTTCTTCTATCTCCTGCTTGTCTCTCAGATAAAGGGACATGAAGCGGCAGAGTGAAACAAAATAAGTATCGAAAAGGTGCTTGAAAGCCTTCTCGTCATCTTGTTTGATTAACTGTAACAATAGGATATCATCTTCTGCAGGCATATCGAAGTTATATTAGATAAGGGCTTCTTGAGCGGCAAAGATACTAATAATTATTTGTTCCTCGAAATTTAATTAAAAAATAATTGGAATTGGAATAAGGGTTAAACCCAAGTGATGTGTCATATAAGTGAAGGCCTATAAAACATCATGATCATGAAAAAAAGTGTTCCTTGGAATTTAATCATTCCTAAGTTGAAACAGGAAATTTCCGCAGACGAAGAGCGGCAATTGGAGACTTGGTTACGCAGCAGTAACAACGAAGCGTTATTCAAGGAATTGCAAACTGTTATGGGAAAAAATTCAGGCAAAATGTAGAAAACTACACGCCCAATACCGAATATTATTGGAATGAACTTGTCAACCGTATGCACGCCAGCGAGCCTAAGCAGACTGAAAAACCTGCAAAGAAACGCTTCGAACTGAAACAGATATACCGCTACGCAGTAGCTGCATGTATAGCTGTTGCCATCGGTTGCTCATTCTACATAGGATTCCTTAACGGACAGCCTGAAGCCATGCCGCAGTTATACTCTAATTTGTCGGGTAAGTCTAAGGTTCTCCTTCCTGACGGAAGCGAAGTATGGATGCATACAGAGACCTCTTTGCAATACGGATCACAAATGAATAAGGATGAGCGTATCGTAAATGTAACTGGTGAAGCTTACTTCGATGTAGCACACGATGCTGACAAACCTTTTATTGTGCAGACAGAAGGTATGCGTATCGTAGTTCACGGAACCAAATTCAATGTCGATGCATTCCCCGGTTCGGAAAATACATTGGTGAGTTTGGTAGAAGGGTCCGTCTCTTTGGAAACCGAGACAGAGAACCGTTTCCTCAAACCGGGCGAAACAGCTACTTTTAATCGGAAAACCCTTACACTTAAGGTAGAAAAAGATGATGTACATTTTGCCTCTTCGTGGGCAAATACACAACTCGTATTCAGAAACCGTTCATTGGGAGACATTTGCAAACTGCTTTCTAAATGGTATCGGGTAAAGATAGACGTGGATCCTACATTATCCAATAAATATTTCTATACGTTTACGTTGCGTAGCGAACCGCTGGACGAAATACTCCGCATCATGGCACGCATCCAACCTATGAAATATACCTTTAACGAAGAGAAGAGTTGACAATTTCGTTTGCGGACACAAAACAAAAAGTAAAATGAAACAGTAACAAAATTAAAAACTTATGCCAAACAAACAAATGAGAAATGCACATTATTTAATAATTAACGAAAAGTAAACACCTACATTAATCTTTAAATTTAAGACAATTATGGATATAAGAAAACAACTCATCATTCTTATACTGGTACTTCTATGTGCCCCGGTTTCTGCACAAAAGAAAGAGAAACTGATCACACTGAAGTTCACAAATATCCCATTATCAGAGGCTATGCCAAAAGTGGAAAAGCAAAGTGGATACACTTTCTTCTATGAATCGCAGCAAATAGACATCAAACAGAAAGTCAGCTTGAATGTTAAGAATGAAACTATTAATAAGACAATAGCAGCCTTATTGAAAGGGACCAATGTTAAATTTGAAATCGACGCAACACACATTATTTTATATACCGGAAAGAATAACAAGGCAATATCCGGACAACCACAGAACATCTCTGGTACAGTAATTGACGAAAGTGGTGAACCGATTATCGGAGCAAATGTCATGGTGGAAGGAACCAGTACTGGTGTCATTACAGATCTTGACGGAAAATACACAATCAACGCACCGGCAGGGAGTAATCTCAAATCTCTATATCGGTTATGTGACACAGACATGTAAAGCTGGTAGAAACAGTACCGTAAAGTTAGTGGAAGACAGTAAAACACTGGCAGAAGTCGTGGTAATCGGCTATGGTACACAGCGTAAGTCCGACCTGACTGGAGGTCTGGTATCAGTAGACCAGAAGAAACTGAACATGATAAATAGCAGTAACTTGATGGACCGTCTCGCAGGACAAATTCCGGGCTTAAGCGTAACTACTGGTGATGCGAAACCGGGGGCAGACCAAACCCTCCGTGTACGTGGTGAAAACTCATTAAGTGCTGACAATGCACCGCTTATTGTATTGGACGGTATTCCTTACAATGGTTCTTTGAGTGATATTGACCCAAACATCATCGAAAGCCTTAGTGTCTTGAAAGATGCTTCCGCAGCAGCTATCTACGGCTCACGCGGTTCCAATGGTGTTATCTTGATTCAATCAAAGAAAGGCAAGAAAGGTGCACCCCAAGTTACATACAAAGGGCAGTTCAGAATGTCGCAACCCCAACAGACTATTGATGTGATGACTCCAGACGAATACATCACATTTAAACAAGACATTGCACGCCTGAAAGATGGATGGAGCGGAGACCAATTGGCTCCTGAGAATATTCTGAGTGCCAGCGAACTTATAAATTACAAGAAAGGCGTTACAAACGACTGGCAGGACTATATTTTCCGCAATGCATTTACCATGGAACATCAAGTAGGCATTTCCGGAGGTACTGAAAGCACCACTTATATGGGGGCAGTTTCCTATCTGGATCAAGAAGGTGTAGTCTACAATTCTGCTATGAAACGTTACAATATCAATTTGAATGTCACACAAGTATTAAACAAATGGCTGACTATTGGTATACAGACCCAATTTATTCAAAGAGATGGCGGTGGTATAACCCCGAATATTGAACATGCTGTAAAGCAAAGTCCTTATGGTATCTACAAAGATGAAAACGGCAAGTATTATGAAGAACCTATGGACAATCCCTGATTATTAACCCGATGGCCAATGTCAATGCCGACCAAGATCAAACAAGACGTAACTTCTTCATCAACACCTATGCTGACATTCTGTTGCCGGTAAAAGGTCTTTCAGCCCGTACAACCTTTGGTTACAACTATCGTAGCGACTTTACCGGCACATACTATGGCCGTGACACCAAAGACGGTAGAACAGCCAGCGGAAAAGCCAGCATCAACAATGAACACTACTGGGATTACACTTGGGAAAATCTGCTCAAATATAATCGTGAATTTGGCAAGCACCGTTTCGACGCTACAGGTTTGTTCAGTGTACAACAAACTCAGAAAAAGACTTCCAAGTCAAGTGCCGAAAGTTTTGTAAACGATGATTCCAGTTATCATAACATCAATGCAGGTGAAAAGAATAAAACCGTAAGTTCTGGTTTATCAGAAACCTCGATGCTGTCTTATATGCTCTGCTTGAATTATTCATATGCAGGAAAATATATGTTGACCCTGACCGGACGTTCCGACGGTTATTCTGCCTTCGGTGCAAACAACAAGTATGCATTCTTCCCGTCAGTGGCTGCTGCATGGAACATTGCTTCCGAAAGTTTTATGGAAAATGCACAAAACTGGCTGGACCAATTGAAGCTCCGCGTATCTTATGGTTCTAACGGTAACCAAGCCATCAACCTATCAGACATTGGACCGTCTGCACCTCACAAACTATATCTGGGGTGACGGTGGAGCAGGTGTCAACGGTGCTTATCTGGCCAACGACGGTGTCGGAAATCCGAATCTAAAGTGGGAAACAACCCAAACATTCAACGTCGGTATCGACTATTCATTCTTCAACGGCCGTATCAACGGTAACATTGAAATGTATGTCGCCAACACAAAAGACTTGCTGATGAAACGTACTGTTCCTATCATGAACGGCTATAAAACCATTTGGGATAATGTGGGTAAAACACGCAATAAAGGTGTTGAATTTACCTTGAACACCGTCAACATACGTAATAAGGACTTCGAATGGAGCACCGGAATCATCTTTTCACTGAACCGTGACAAGATTGTAGACCTACGTGGTGACAAAAAAAGATGATATCACCAATAAATGGTTCATCGGCAAACCCTTGCGAGTTTACTACGACTATGACGTCGACGGCATCTGGCAGGAAGGTGACAAATTCACCTATACCGCAGCAGACGGTACAGAAAAAGAGATCCAAAAAGGTGCCAAACCAGGTTCTGCCAAAGTGAAAGATGCAGACGGAAACGGTTATATTGACTCCAATGACAAAGTTATCATCGGTTCAAAGAATCCAAGCTTCCTCATGTCTATGAGCAATACATTGACTTACAAGAACTTTTACTTGTCATTCCTACTGAATGGAACCTTCAAAGTTACACGTGAGTTGAACGAAGCCAATATCGGAAGTTGGAGTTACAACTTATACAACTATCTGCATAATGCCGATTACTGGACACCGGAACACACCAATTCCAAATATGCTTCTCCAGCATATAACAACTTCGACGGACACAGCTATTACAAAGACTTTACATACATCCAAATAAAGAATATCACTTTAAGGATACAATTTTGAAAAGAATTTTGTAAAGAAATTGGGACTGAGCGGTTTGGGAGTCAATATCAGTGTGGAGATCCTTATACATTCTGTGACATACGCAGCGTATTGAACTATGACAACAGTTGGTTTGCCTCTTACCCGACTGCACGTTCCTACGTACTTGGACTGAACTTATCATTCTAAACTTACTTAAATATATATACAATGAAAAATTATATATCAAAAGCAACTCTAGCTCTGTTAGTAGCTCTGTCTGCTACCGGTTGCTCTGACTTTCTGGATGAGAAACTGAAAAGTGAACTAGCTCCGGACAACACATATACAAGTTCCTATGGTTTCGAAGTAGGTTCTACCGGACTTTATGCCGAAGCACGCTCTGAATACAACACTTGGGGTGAAAACGGTGCCTTCATGCACAATGCCGCTTGCCCTTACGAAGCATTGCAGATTGCCACTGACCTTGCTACCATGGGTACCAAAGACGGTTCTATCCAACCGTTCGGTTTCTTGACATTAACTCCAAATACCGGTATTGTAGCTCCTACTGGAACTGGGCTTATAGTCTGATTGCAGGAGCCAATGAGATGTTGAAATACTCGGAAATAAACACGAACTGGGATAATAGCACAGACAAGGCGCTCTATCAGGCAGAATCACGTTTTTTCCGCGCCTATGCATACCGTACATTGGTTTATCTGTATGGAGACGTTCCTTATGTAGACAAGATTCAAGATCAGTTCAGAATCGATTTTACCCGTACACCGAAGGAAGAGGTTATTGCCCACATGGTAGAAGACCTTCAGTTTGCTGTCGAGAACCTGCCTACTGACCCTGATGCCGTAAAAGTCGGCAAGCTGACCAAATGGGCGGCAGAACACTTACTAAGTGAGGTTTACTTGATGCAGGGTGATTATGCAAAGGCTGAAACTGCCGCAGAGAATGTCATCAACAGCGGATATTCCACTTGATGGAAGACCGCTTCGGTGAAAAGGCAAAAGCAAACGGCGATGTGTTCTCCGACCTATTCGTTGAAAACAATCAAAATCGCACATCCGGCAATATGGAAAGCATTTGGGTCATGCAGTTTGAATATAACACTACTGGTGGCGGTACAAATTCCGATGACTGGACACGCCGTGCCTGGGAACCCAAATACTTCGAAATTACCGGTTTTGTTTTGGCAGACTCACTGGGTGGCCGCGGCTTGTCGCAATTGGTACCAATGAAATGGTGGATTGGAGAAGATACCGGTTTCTTTGATGAAGAAGACATTCGTAATTCCGAATACAACATCAAACGTAACTGGTATTACAACAACGAGAACATGCCCGACCTTTATGGTAAAAAAGCCACGATTACAGACGAAACATGGTTTACCACCTTCCGTCTTTATCCGGCTCTGACAAAATTCTTCTATGGCCGTTCCGAAAACCTTTCTTTGACCGGTTCCTACCGTGACCGCATGAAGTTCCGTTTGTCCGAGACTTATCTCTTACTCTGCGAAGCAGGTTGGGGTTGAACGATATTTCAGGTGCCCGCGAAGCATCAATGTTGTACGCCGTCGCGCGCATGCTCCTGAAATTACGGACAGTGAAATGACCATGGACTTCTTGCTGGACGAACGTATCCGCGAGTTGGTAGGTGAAGAATCACGCCGCTTTACCTTATGCCGTACCGGCAAATTATTGGAGCGTACCCGCAAATACAATACAGAATCGGGGCCCGTTATGCGTGATTACCACACATTATGGCCGATTCCTCAGAGCATAATCGATTCAAATACGGGTGCAGAATTCCCGCAAAACGAGGGATATTAACAGCACAAAGACAAAATAAAACACGAATAAAGGTAAAAAGATAGTTTTCAAGATTCTCATAAAGGGAATTGTCCGCGTCCATTGAGAACAAAGGCAATTCCCTTAATTTATCAATAAACAATCATGAAGATACACAGACAATTAACAGCAGCAGCCTTTCTGTTTATCAGTATGGCAATCATGCACAAGTGCCATTCAGCAAAAAGGAAGTAAAAGAGAAAATGAAGCAAGTGGCAGACTGGCAAATTTCCAATCCTAACACTGCCCACGAACACCACGACCTGGATTGGACCAATGGAGCACTTTATGTAGGTATGGTAGATTGGGCTAAACTGGCAGAAGAGGAGTACAATGACAGCACCTACTATCAATGGCTCTATAAAATAGGAAGACGAAACTGCTGGCAACCCCATCAGCGGTTGTACCATGCAGACGATATAACCGTTTCCCAATCATTCATTGACTTATACCGTAAATATAAAAAAGAGGAAATACTGGCTCCTACCCTGGCACGTACGGAATGGATTGTCAACCATCCATCCAACGGTACATTCAAACTGGAGTATGGTGACAACAAAACCCTAGAACGCTGGACCTGGTGTGATGCCTTGTTTATGGCCCCCCCGGTTTATGCCAAGCTATACCGTGAAACCAACAACCGGAAATACCTCCAATTCATGGACAATGAATACCGGGCTACCTACGAATACCTATTCGATAAGGAAGAGAACCTTTTCTACCGCGATTGGCATTATTTCGGTAAAAAAAGAAGCCAATGGCAAAAAGGTGTTCTGGGGACGTGGAAATGCCTGGGTACTGGCCGGTCTGGCAGAAGTATTGCAGGAGTTGCCCAAAGGCTTGATGGAACGCGCTTATTACGAAGAACTGTTTATCCGGTTATGCACACGTATCGCCGGATTGCAGAACGAAGACGGTTATTGGCATGCCAGCCTTCTGGATCCGGCTTCTTATCCTTCTCCCGAAACCAGTTCCACCGGTTTCTTTGTATATGCGTTGGCCTATGGCGTAAATGCGGGACTCTTGAATGAAGACGATTTCATGCCAGTCATTATAAAAGGCTGGAAGGCACTGACCGATGCTGTAGATGCAAGCGGTAAACTTGGCTGGTACAGCTATCGGTGCCGACCCCCGTAAAGTGACGCGTGACATGACAGAAGTTTACGGTGTCGGTGCGTTTCTTGCAGCAGGATGCCAGATATACAAGATGGCTGTAGATACGGAAGCTGATTATATAAAAATCTGGCCAGACAGAAAAACCATGCAGGGAAACCCTTTAAGTGGTTGGGTTGTTTATGCAAATGAGAATGTCAGCGATGACTTCTGGAAGAAATACGACCATATCTATGTACCGGAAAAAGGAACAACCGTGAAAATCTCCGATTATGCACGCACACTCTATATCCGTACGCATTGGAGTACCTTCAATCCCGCCGAAGGAGTCTACGGCTGGGATACCAACGAAAAGTTGAAAAAAGTAATTCAAGGGGCACTCGACAGAGGTATGCGTCTCTCTTTCCGTGTAGTTGTCGACAGCCGCGACCGAAAAAATGAAGCCACTCCGGCCTATGTATTCGATGCAGGAGCCAAATACTATACAGACAATGGAAAACGCTCTCCCTATCCTGATGACCCTATCTTCCAGGAGAAATATGCAAAGTTCATAGAAGCATTTGCCCAAAAATACAATGACCCTGACCTGGTGGAATTTATAGACGGCTACGGTCTTGGCAAATGGGGTGAGGCACACACTATGAAGTACATTGACCCCAAGAACCGGGAAGCTGTGTTCAATTGGATTACAGACCTCTACGTCAAACACTTCACCAAAGTACCTTTAGTTATCAACTACCATCGTTGGATGGGTGCAGGCAAAGACTGGGCAGGTGAGGAGAATTTTGATCCCGATAGTAAACGCTTGTTGGACAGCGCTTGCGAGAAAGGCTTTTCCTTACGTCATGATGCTTTCGGAATGAGAGAGTATTACGGCCAGTGGGAGCGAAACTATGTGAAACCTTGGATTATGAAACGCCCGGTTCTACTGGAAGGTGGATGGATTGTGAGCAAGCACCCTTATCACAATGACCCGAGCGGTTACAAAACAGCCAAAGATGTGCGTATCGGAGAATTTGAAGACGGTCAGGAAGCTCATGTCAACATGGTGATTCGGATTCGTGAGGAGACGAAACCATGAGTTGGTTCCGTGATGCCTATCCTTTGGTTGAGCGTTTCATCTCCGAAGGAGGTTATCGTTTATATCCCGATTCCATTGTAGTTCCCAAAGAAATGAAGAGTGGTTCAAGAATAAAGATAGTACATCGCTGGAACAACTTAGGCTGGGGATATTGCCCAACCAATATACCACAATGGAACCAAAAGTATAAAGTAGCTTTCGCATTATTGAACCAAGACAATCAAGTAGTCTACTCTTATCTGGACAACAATACTGATTTATCCGTCTGGATAAAAGGCTATCCCACTTCCTATGAGTTCACTCCCAAACTTCACGGGGTAAAAAAAGGAACCTATACCTGGGCAGTAGCTTTAGTCGATACAACCAAAGGCAATGGAAGCAATGTTAAGGGCTGGATATCTCTGCCAAGGGAACCTTCACTAATTCTGGTTGGTTAAAACTGTCAGAAGTAACTGTAAAATAAATAAGACACCCCATCGACTTATAAACAAGAGGCTGAATTCAATCTTGAATTCAGCCTCTTGTTTATAAAGTCCAATCCATCTATTTCTTTTGCGGCAACCCCTTCAGCAAGTGGTCCACCGCCGCTTTCAGCTGTGCATCTTCTCCCTTCAAAACAGCTTCCGGTTCATTATAGACCAGGATATCAGGCTGCAACGTGCGGTTCTCCAGATAGTTGCCCTGCATATCCATGCAGCCTACCTGCGGAATACCGAATACAATACTTGGATCGATCTGGCTTTCCCACCAGACAGCAGTCATGGTTCCTGCCACGGGAGCACCTACCAGCTTGCCTATTCTCAACGTCTTATATACGAAAGGAGTACCGTGGGCATTGCTGTAATTATCCTCGCAAACCAGCATACACGAAGGTTTCAGCCATCTGTCAAAAGGATCGCTGCCGATGTACTGGCCACGCGGCACAAAGCGTTCATACTCCTTGCCGCTAAGTAACGTCGCTACTTGTTCGTGCAGCCACCCGCCTCCGTTATGGCGGGTATCCACCACAACAGCCTCTTTCTTACGACTGCTTTCGCTCAACAAATCGGAGTAAATCTTACGGAAGCTCGGACTATCCATACCTTTGATGTGAATATAAGCAATGCGTCCGCCAGAATATTCATCCACCTTCTTGCGGCAGTTTTCCACCCAGCGCTTATACAACAGCTCATTCTGGGCACCGTAAGATATGGGCTTCAAGGTTTCTTCAAACCGCTTTCCGGTAACAGGATCATAGACCGAGAGAATCACCTTGCGGCCTGCCTTACCTTCGAGTAACGGGAAATAATCAGCGCCAGCCTTAATGGCAACACCATCCACTTTCTCGATAATACAGCCAGGCTTGACATCCGTCTTTTTCTTCGTCAATGGACTCTGAGCTATAATTTCTTTAATCTTCAGTCCATCGCCCGCATAAGCTTCATCATAGAACACTCCCAAAGCAGCCGTAGGAAGTGCTGCGCCCGAAGCATAATAACGCGCTCCCGTATGAGAACCGTTCAATTCACCCAGCATCTCACTCAGCATTTCCGCAAAATCGTAGTTATTGTTGATATACGGCAAGAAGCGCTTATAAGTTTCTTTGTATCCATTCCAGTCCGTACCTTGCAAGTCTGCCACATAGAACTTATCATTTACCTGCTGCCAGATGTGGTCGAAGATATATTCACGCTCACCATAAGGGCGGTAATCGAAGAAAGCCTCAAATTCAATTGGAGAAATCTTGCTGCCTTCAATCTCTATCTTCTTCATTCCGTCGCGGGCACAAAGGAAGATATTCTTCCCTTCCTTGTCAGGCTGCAAAGCGCCTGCACCTACTTTCTTCAAAAGAACTTTTGTAACATTCTCTTTCAGATTGTGTTCCCAAAGATCGTACCCATCCTCGAAAACAGAAAGATAATAGAGTTTATCCCCTTTAGCAGAAAGCATGGCATCTGCCATATGCGAGGAGTTGACGGTCAGGCGTACAATACGGTCAAAGCGGTTTGCGAGGTCGAACTTTAACGGCTCTACCTTTTTCTCCTTATCTTTGTCGGCATCCCCTTTTTTCTTCTTGGCATCCTTTTCGTCTTTCTTCCCGGCTTTTTCCTTCTCCGCCTTCTCCGCTTCCTCGAGTAAAGCGGTTTCTTCCTTGTTCATCAAAAAACGGTCGTATGCTTCAGCATCAAAGAACATGATATAAGTATCGTCTTCGGCTCCCCAACTGCCGTGGCTGCGATACCCCGCACGGTCACTGGTCCAAATCATGGCTTTTCCACCCAATACCCATTTGGCATTGCCATCGTTGTATCCGCTCTCGGTCAGGTTCACCATTTCACCCTTGCCATCGGCATTCAGCAGCACAACATCTTTGTTGTTCCATCCACCTACACCGATATAGTCCGAAAGAATCCATTTGCTGTCCGGACTCCACTGAAACCACTGGTCACCGTCCGAATAAGAGTATTGATACTTGCCATCCATAACGGTACGCACATCCTTTGTCTTCAAATTGATGACACGGATGGTGCTGCGGTTTTCGAGAAAGGCAATCTCTTTACCGTCAGGGCTGTATTGGGGTTGGAAAGAAGCGGCATCCGAGTTTATCAAGCGTTCTTCCTTCAGCGCTGTGGCATAGGTAAACAGCTTTTCATCCTTACGCACAATCGTCGAAGTGTAAAGTTGCCAAAGCCCGCCACGCTCGGAAGCATAAACCAGTGTCCGCCCATCGGGGGCAAAGTCTACGGTACGTTCCTGACAAGAAGTATTCGTTATCTGCTTCGTAGTCTTATATTCCACTGAAGTGACGTAGACATCGCCGCGCAAAACGAAAGCCACTTCCTTACCATCCGGAGACACTGCCATTTCCGTGGCACCGCTACTCTTAATCTGGCGGATAATATCCTTGTCGTTTCTGTCGGAAACAATGCTGATGTTCACCTTTTGCGCTTCTCCACCGGGAAGCAGGGTGTAAATCTCACCATCAAATCCATAGCACAACCTTCCGTCCGTAGCGGCACTGAGATAGCGTACCGGATTTTTGGTATAGTGCGTCAACTGCACGGCCTTCGCATCTCCGGGAGTACGTCGGTAGATATTGAAAGAGCCGTTTTCCTCACTCAGATAGTAGAATGTTTTTCCATCAGGAGCCCAAACCGGTTCACGGTCTTCTCCTCCGAAAGTGGTCAGCTGGCGGTACTGCGGTTCTTTTCCCGGAGTATACATCCAGATGTCACGGGCAATGGGCGATACGTGATGTTTACGCCAGTAGTCCTCGTAACCTTTCTTATCTTGATACAACATCGCTCCCTCCTTATTGATGGAGATGCACTCCATAGGCATGGACGAAATCATCGTCGGGCGCCCTCCCTCCACTGATACTCGATAGACCTGGTTGAACTGCCCGTTAGAGGGAAAGACAACAGCTCGGCAGACGGCATGATGCCCGCAGAAAACAAGACATGTCCGGCATCTGTAAAAGCAAGCGGCGTTTCGCTTCCCGAGTGGGTAGTCAGCGTCGTGGTTCGCCTCCGTCTTTGGCCACAATGTAGACGTCCAGGCTTCCCATACGGTCCGAAGCAAAAGCAATCCGCTTACTGTCCGGACTCCATACCGGAGCCGTATCATATGCGGGATTGGTAGTTATCTGCATGGCACGTCCACCGGCAACCGGCACCGTATAGATGTCTCCTTTATACGTAAAAGCAATGGTGGTCCCATCGGGAGAGATGACACTATGACGCATCCACAGCGGAGCATCCTGCGCAAAAGTAAAACCAGCCAGGCAAGCGGCAGCAATACCTAATAGTAGTTTTTTCATAATGATTCTTGTTTTTGGAGAATAAAAAAACCTCACGACTTTTCCTTTCGGAAAAAGACCGTGAGGTTTGCTTATCATTTTAAGTTACCCTCAATTAGAGAGCACCTACTTCCTTCAAAGCGGCATTTGTCTTGTGAACGGCAGCAGCGCTGGCAGCAAATTTAGCTTTTTCGTCAGCAGTCAGTTCCAGTTCAACGATTTTCTCGATACCGTTCTTGCCAAGGATTACGGGAACACCGATACAGATGTCTGATTCACCGTATTCTCCTTCCAGATATACTGAACAAGGAATCATCTTCTTCTGGTTGTGGATGATAGACTCAACGACATAAGCGCCTGCCGCACCCGGAGCATACCATGCAGAAGTACCCAGCAACTTAGTCAGTGTAGCACCACCTACCATAGTAGAAGCTACCACTTCGTTCAGTTTTTCTTCGCTCAGCAGTGTGCTTACCGGCTGTCCTTTGTAAGTAGCCAGACGAGCCAACGGAATCATGGTAGTATCACCGTGACCACCGATAACCATGCCTTCCACTTCGTTGGCGTTGCAGCCCAAAGCCTGAGACAAGAAATATTTGAAACGAGAGCTATCCAAAGCACCACCCATACCGATGATACGGTTCTTCGGCAAGCCCAGAGACTTCAATGACAGATAAGTCATGGTATCCATCGGGTTGGAGATAACCACAAGGATAGCATTCGGAGAATATTTCAAGATGTTCTGACTGACAATACGAACTTACCGTACTTAATCCTGCCATAA
>ENA-OQAA01000659-OQAA01000659.1-human-gut-metagenome-genome-assembly--contig:-NODE-659-length-22273-cov-6.413303_pt1 | contig 22273 bp, 24 predicted proteins | sample MGYA00242489_ERZ504515 | MGnify/ENA primary metagenome ERZ504515 (study PRJEB26092, sample SAMD00036237) | human gut metagenome | host: Homo sapiens | study: EMG produced TPA metagenomics assembly of... | reverse complement strand
TTCAAATATTGTCCGAAGTGTGGTTCGCCGCACTTTGAAGTGAACAATGAGAAATCAAAGCGTTGCGCCGATTGTTGGCTTTGTGTATTATTTCAATTCCAGTGCCGCTACTGTAGCTTTTATCTTGAATGATAAGAATGAGTTGTTGGTGTGCCGCAGAGGAAAAGAACCGGCAAAGGGAACATTGGACCTGTCCGGTGGGTTTATTGATATGTATGAAACCGGCGAGGAAGGTGTGGCACGCGAGGTGCTGGAGGAAACCGGCTTGCAGGTGGAGGAGGCTGTTTATCAGTTCTCATTGCCCAACACTTATCTTTATTCAGGATTTCTGGTACATACATTGGATCAGTTCTTTCTTTGTAAAGTGAAAGATACCAGTCGGATAAAGGCGATGGATGATGTGGCGGAATCTTTCTGGCTTCCGTTGGATGAAGTGAATCCCGAAGAATTCGGGCTGGATTCTGTGCGTGAAGGAGTCCGGCGTTTTTTGAAAGAACATAAACTTTAATGATAAGATATGAAAAGAAAAACCTTATTGATGGCCGCATTGATGGGAGGCTGTTCCTTGCAGGGAATGGCGCAGCAGATAACTCCCAAGGATGTGGCAGGTGACAAGGAATATAACCGGGTATGCCGGGAATATGAGTTGAAAGGCGGGGACAGCATGGAACTGTTACAGGCTTATCTGGACAAATATCCTGACTCCCGTCATAAAAACAGGGTGCTGTCACTGATTGCCTCTGCTTATTTTATGGAGGGAAAATACAAGGAGGCCATTGCCCTGTTCCGGTCGTGTGATCTGGAGGCTTTGCCTGATAAGGAAAGAGATGATTGTGCCATGCGTCTGGCCACCTCTTATCTAAAAGAAGATAATCTGCGTGAAGCGGCTGTATGGTTTACCTTGCTGAAAGAGGTAAGCCCATTGTATCAGGATGACGCTGTCTATAATCTGGCTTATATTGATTATGTGGAGAAACGCTATGACAAGGCGCTGAAAAGTTTCCAGTCTTTGCAGAATGATGCCGTATATGCAGCATTGGTTCCTTATTATATAGGAGAGATTTATTTGGTGAAAGGAAATTATCAGCAGGCCCGTACTGTGGCAAAAGCGTATCTGGAGCAATATCCAGCTAAAAAGGATGTTCCTCAGATGGAACGGATTTGGGGAGAGGCTTGTTTCGGATTGAATGATTACCAAGCGGCGATACCTCCTTTGGAAAGATACCGTGAAAGTGTCTCCACCCGCAGCGTAAGCCTTTGTATGAACTCGGTATGAGTTATTATTATACTGGTGTTTATTCCAAGGCTGCCGCTACTTTGGGGGAAATGGCTTCGGTACATGATGCCTTGTCACAGAATGCTTATCTCCACATGGGGCTGGCTTATTTGAACTTGAAGGAGAGGAACAGGGCACGCATGGCATTCGAGCAGGCAGCCAATTTCAGTTTTGACCCGAAAGTAAAGGAACAGGCTCTTTATAATTATGCTTTGTGTATTCATGAAACCTCTTATTCTCCATTTGCCGAGTCGGTTACCGTGTTTGAGCGTTTTCTGAACGAGTTCCCGAACTCGCCTTATACGGAGCGTGTCAATGATTATTTGATAGAAGTGTATATGAATACCCGCAGTTATGAAGCTGCTTTAAAATCTATAGCAAAGATTGAACATCCGGCACACGTATTATGGAGGCCAAGCAGAAGATTTTGTTCCGGCTGGGCACACAAGCGTTTGCGAATGCTCGTTTCCAGGAGGCTCTGGAGTTCTTCAACCAATCGCTTGCTGTGGGGCAATACAATCAGGCGACAAAGGCGGACGCTTATTTCTGGAGAGGGGAATCCAATTATCGTTTGGACCGTTTTCCGCAGGCGGGTAACGATTACCGCTTGTATCTGGAATTTGCCACCAGCAAGGACGGACAGGAATACGGTCTGGCTCTCTATAACTTGGGATATACTTATTTCAAACAGAAAAATTATGGAAATGCGGGCACTTGGTTTACCCGTTTTGTGGACAGGGGAAGTGCCAATGAACGTGCCATGCAGGCAGATGCTATAACCGTATAGGTGACTGTAACTTCTATGACCGCCGTTTTGAACAGGCTCGTCAGGATTATGCCCGTGCGGTGGAGATTGATCCGTCACTGGGGGATTACTCTTTGTATCAGGAGGCGTTTGTACGTGGTTTGCAACGTGATTATAATGGAAAAGTGCAGACGTTGAACCGCTTGATTTCGGATTATCCGGAATCACAATACATGGATGATGCCCTTTACGAGCAGGGACGTGCTTTTGTGCAGATGGAAGATAATGCCAATGCCATTGCCCGTTTCAATATTTTGGTGAAGAAATTCCCGGAGAGCAATGTCGCACGGCGGGCAGCTAACGAGATCGGTTTGCTGTACTATCAGGATGACAAGTATCCTGAAGCCATTCAGGCTTATAAGCAGGTCATAGCCAGTTATCCGGGCAGTGAGGAGGCTCGTTTGGCGCAGCGTGATTTGAAATCTATCTATATTGATTTGAACAAGGTGGATGAGTATGCCAACTTTGCTTCAACTATCCCCGGCGGTGCCAACTTTGATGTAAATGAGCGTGATTCATTGACTTATGTGGCTGCCGAAAGGGTATATATGCGAGGAGAGGTCACCGAAGCCCGCAACAGCTTTACCCGTTATTTACAGACTTTCCCCGAAGGTGCTTTCAGCCTGAATGCCAACTATTATATCGGTTTGATAGACTATAACCAGAAAGCCTATGAAAGTGCAGCTCGGCATTTGGATAAAGTATTGGAATATCCCAACAACAAATATTCTGAAGATGCCATGTTGATGGGTGCCGAAATGGCTTATACGGCGAAGGATTATGAAAAAGCTTTGCATATTTACAAGCAATTGAAAGATAAAGCTGCTTCTATGGAGCGTCGCCAGCTTGCAAAAACCGGAATGTTACGCAGTGCGCATATGCTGGGAAATGAGGAAGAGATTATCTTTACCGCAACAGATTTGCTGGCCGATACTAAACTGGCGCCGGAATTGTCTAACGAGGCACATTATTACCGTGCAAAAGCTTATTTGGATGCCGGCAAGACGGATAGAGCTATGGAAGATCTGAAGATCTTGGCAAAAGACACCCGTAATGTATATGGAGCGGAGGCCAAATATAAAGTCGCCCAGATTTACTTTGACGGCGGACAAACGGATAAGGCGGAGCAGGAGGTGCTGAATTACATCGAGGTAAGTACACCGCATACCTATTGGCTGGCACGCAGCTTTGTGTTATTGGCTGATGTGTATATGAAGTTGGGACGTAACTTGGATGCTAAACAATATTTGCTTTCATTGAAGCAGAACTATCAGGCTGATGATGATATTGCCGGAATGATTGAAAGCAGACTTGAGAAATTGAAAACTGAGAATTAAAAATTAAAAAATAAGTGCTGAATATGATAAGTAAGAAATTGTCAATTGTCCATTGTCAATTGTCCATTATATTGGCTTTTTTGCCTCTGTCTGTTGCATATGCGCAGCAAGATAGTACGTTGAACCGCACTGTGGTGGTAGAGAATGAGTATAATCCCAATATCATGGATGCCTCAAAGATTAATGTCCTGCCTAAGGTGGAGGAGCCGGCTGTAATGAAGAAAGGCATAGAATATGCTACAGCCTTGCGCCCTGTTTTGGCCTGGACGTATGAAAGTATGTCTCCTATAACCCGTGAATGGGCTATGAACCGCGCGAAACGTGGGTATGTCCGTGCCGGATATGGAAATTATGGGAATGTGGATTTTAAGGCTGGGTATCTGTGGGATATCACCGGAAAGGACCGCCTGAAAGTCGGAGTATCTCTGGATGGCATGAACGGAAAGCTGAAGCATTGGAATGCTGAGGATTGGAAATCACGTTTTTATTCTACTGAGTTCCGTTTGGACTATTCTCATGATTTCAGCAAGGTAACTTTGAATTTAGGTGGCGGCCTGCAATCACAAGTGTTTAACTATATGCCTGATTCCGAAGTACATACGGCTTCTGCCAGAGCTGCTGATAAACAGCATCATACTTTAGGCGATTTTCACATCGGTGTTTCTTCCAGAGATGAATCGCTTCCTTTGCAATTCACTTTGCAGACCGGATTGAAGTATTTTGGTATCAAATATCCGCTGGATTATTCAGATAATGCATCTACAGGTAAGGAGAAGATTGTACACACCGAAGGAGATGTATGGGGCAAGCTGGATAATGAGCAACGGGTAGGCATCCGTTTCGAGATGGATAATCTGTTTTATTCTTCGGACAGTTTAATGGGCAACTATACTTCACTGGGTTTGAATCCTTATTATATGTTGGAAAGTGATGACTGGCGGGTCCGTGTCGGTGCTCATGTGGATTGGCAGTCGGGGGAGGACAGTGGCATTGATGTGTCTCCTGACGTGAAAGCCGAATACTTGTTCTCGGATAGTTATGTGCTTTATTTACATGCGTTGGGAGGGCGTGAACTGAATGATTATCGCCGGTTGAATGCTTTTTCACCTTATTGGTCTTTAAACGCCCGGATGCCTTCTACCTATGTGCCACTGAATGCTACATTGGGTTTTAAAGCATCTCCGGTAAATGGTTTGTGGTTTAATATCTTTGGTGGATATCGGATCAGTAAAGATGAGTTATTTTGCAATCTGGTGGATGCGGACGGGTATTATTTTACTCATTTCTTGCAGGATAAAGCAAAAACCGCATATGGAGGTGCTGAACTGAAATATGGTTATAAGGACTGGTTTGACGCTTCATTGAAAGGTACATTTTATAGCTGGAAGACAGACAATGAAAATGAAGAGCTGTATTTAATGACCAAGCCTAAGTTTGAATTGAATTTTTATGCTGAGGCTAAGGTTTTTGAAGGATTGAAGGTTTATTTGGGCTATGAATATGTACAGAGGAAAGAGTATGTAATAGAAGAAGGGAATAGCAGCAGGGATTTTGGTTTGGGCAATATCAGCAATTTGAGTGTGGGAGCCAGTTATACCTTCCTGAAAGACTTGTCTGTTTTTGGGCGTGTGAATAATCTGTTGAATAAACAATATTATTATGAGTACGGCTATCCTGCTGAAAAACTGAATGTTCTAGCCGGGCTTTCTCTGGTTTTTTAGTTAAATAGACATTCGGAAAGGACTTTTTTAAGAAAAAAAGCAGAAACATACCTTATTATATAGGTGTGCTTCTGCTTTTTTCTACTTTTGCCCCAAAATAAAATGGAATACATAGTATTATGCAAAAAAATCTAGTAATAGTTGAGTCACCCGCTAAGGCTAAAACCATTGAGAAATTCTTGGGTAATGATTATAAAGTCCTTTCCAGTTACGGGCATATCCGGGATTTGAAAAAGAAGGAGTTTAGTATCGATGTAGAGAATGGGTTTGAGCCGACTTACGAGATACCGGCAGACAAAAAGAAATTGGTAGCCGAATTGAAAGCGGAGGCAAAGAAAGCTGATATGGTATGGCTTGCATCCGATGAGGATCGTGAAGGAGAAGCTATTTCATGGCACTTGTTTGAAGTCTTGGGGCTGGACCCTGAGAAGACCAAGCGCATTGTATTCCACGAGATAACCAAAACAGCGATACTAAAGGCCATCGAAAATCCGCGTGACATTGATGTAAATCTGGTAAATGCCCAGCAAGCACGCCGTATTCTGGATAGAATTGTAGGTTTTGAACTTTCACCGGTATTGTGGAAGAAGGTAAAGCCTGCTCTTTCTGCCGGACGTGTGCAATCTGTTGCCGTTCGTTTGATTGTGGAACGTGAACGTGAGGTACATGCTTTTGTCAGTGAACCGTCTTATCGCGTTACAGCAGTGTTTGAAGTTCCTGATGTTGATGGAAATGAAGTTGAAGTGAAAGCAGAATTGTCCAACCGTTTCAAGACCAAGGAGGAAGCACAGGCTTTCCTTGAAACTTGTAAGGATGCGCAGTTCTCTATTGAAGATATAATAACCCGCCCTGTGAAGAAATCGCCGGCGGCACCGTTTACTACTTCTACGTTGCAGCAGGAAGCTGCCCGTAAGTTGGGATTTACAGTAGCGCAGACCATGATGGTGGCACAGCGTCTGTATGAAAACGGACAAATTACTTATATGCGTACGGATTCGGTGAACCTTTCGGATTTGGCTTTGAATACTAGCAAGCAGACTATTTTGTCCCTGATGGGAGAAAGATATGTCAAAGTCCGTAAGTTTGCCACCAAGACTAAAGGAGCACAGGAAGCGCATGAGGCTATCCGTCCTACCTATATGGAGAATGAGACGGTGAGCGGAACCGGTCAGGAACAGAAATTGTATGAACTGATCTGGAAACGTACCATCGCTTCACAGATGGCAGATGCGGAACTGGAGAAAACAACGGCTACTATTGTAATTAGTAACAGCAGCGAGAAATTTATCGCTACCGGCGAGGTGATTACTTTTGACGGTTTCCTGCGTGTATATAAGGAATCATATGATGATGACAATGAGCAGGAGGATGAGGGTCGTCTGTTGCCGCCTCTAAGCAAAGGGGAAAAACTGATAAGAAAAGAAATTTTGGCAACTCAACGCTTTACCCAATGTCCGCCCCGTTATACGGAAGCCAGCCTGGTACGCAAACTGGAAGAGTTGGGCATCGGTCGTCCATCTACATACGCACCTACCATTCTACTGTGCAACAACGCGGTTATGTAGAAAAAGGAAACAGTGAAGGTGTGAAACGTCCGTATGATACCTTGAAACTGAAAGGTGGCAAGATTACGGAAATTACCAAGACAGAGATTACGGGAAATGAAAAGGCCAAGTTGTTACCTACTGATACCGGTATCGTGGTAAACGATTTCCTGATGGAATACTTCCCTGAAATCATGGACTTTAACTTTACAGCGAATGTGGAGAAAGAGTTCGATGAAGTGGCTGAAGGAGAAAAGGAATGGACTGGTATGATGGACAGTTTCTATAAAGGTTTCCATCCGTTGGTAGATAAGACCATTCACTCTAAGACTGAGCATAAGGTGGGTGAAAGAGTATTGGGGACAGATCCTGTAAGCGGTAAGCCGGTATCGGTTAAGATAGGTCGTTTCGGTCCGGTTATTCAGATTGGTACTGCCGATGATGAAGAGAAACCGCGTTTTGCGCAGTTGGCAAAGGGATTGTCTATGGAAACCATTACGTTGGAAGAAGCGTTGGATGCGTTCAAGCTTCCCCGTACGTTGGGGGATTATGACGGTCACACGGTGACGGTAGGAGTAGGGCGTTTCGGACCATACGTGCGCTATGACAAACTGTTTGTTTCTATTCCTAAAGGAACGGACCCGATGGAGATTTCTTTGGATGAAGCGGTCGAACTGATCAAGAATAAGATAGAAGCGCAGGAGAAGAAGTTTATTAAAGTATTCGATGCTGACCCTGATATGCAGGTCTTGAACGGACGTTACGGTCCATACATCAGCTATCAGAAAAAGAATTATAAGATCCCTGAGAATGTAGAACCGGCGGATTTAAGTCTGGAGGCTTGTTTTAAGGTGATTGAATTGCAGAAAAGCAAGGCGGAAACCCGTAAAACGAAAGCGGCTTCAAGAAACAGGGGAACCGTAAATATGGAAGAGGAGTTCGAAAAAACCGAAGAATCCGCTAAAAGTAAGGCGGTTCCCAAGGTAAAGGGCACTGCAAAAGCAAAAAAATGACACGTATATTTCTAATAGGATATATGGGTGCGGGCAAAACGACTCTAGGTAAAGCGTTTGCCCGTGAAATGAGTCTGAATTTCATTGATTTGGACTGGTATATCGAGGAACGTTTCCATAAAACCGTTCAACAGTTGTTCTTGGAGCGTGGAGAAGACGGATTCCGGGAACTGGAACGGAAAATGTTGCATGAGGTGGCCGAATTTGAAGATGTGGTTGTTTCGGCCGGTGGAGGAACACCTTGTTTTTTTGATAACATGGAGTATATGAATGACTGTGGTGATACGGTATTTCTGGATGTGGAACCTGCTGTGTTGTTTCGCCGTCTGAGAGTGGCCAAGCAGCAACGTCCATTGTTAGCAAATAAAAGTGATGAGGAACTGATGGATTTTATCTGTGAGGCGTTACAGAAAAGACATCCGTTTTATTCCAAGGCAAAACATCTGTTTAAAGCTGATGAGCTGGAGGATAAAAAACAAATTCAAGCCTCTGTTGACAGCTTGAGAAAGCAATTGAATAAATAATTATATATAGTAAATACACACTCTTTGTACAGAAGAAGAAATGAGAAAATGGCGTATTGAAGATTCGGAAGAACTCTACAACATAACCGGGTGGGGAACTTCGTACTTTGGTATCAATGACAAAGGTCATGTAGTGGTAACTCCTCGTAAGGACGGCGTTGAGGTCGACTTGAAAGAGTTGGTCGATGAGTTGCAATTGCGGGATGTGGCAGCTCCTATGCTGGTCCGTTTTCCGGATATTCTGGATAATCGTATTGAAAAAATCGCGAACTGCTTTAAGCAGGCATCTGATGAGTATGGGTATAAGGCCCAGAATTTTATCATTTATCCTATCAAGGTAAACCAGATGCGTCCTGTAGTAGAAGAAATCATTAGTCATGGTAAGAAATTCAATTTGGGACTGGAAGCCGGTTCTAAACCCGAACTCCATGCGGTGATAGCTGTGAATACAGATTCGGATTCATTGATTATCTGTAACGGATATAAGGACGAAAGTTATATTGAGTTGGCTCTGCTGGCACAGAAGATGGGGAAACGCATTTTTCTGGTGGTGGAGAAAATGAATGAATTACGCCTGATAGCCAAAATGGCAAAGCAGCTGAATGTGCGGCCTAACATAGGTATCCGCATCAAGCTGGCTTCTTCGGGAAGTGGTAAATGGGAAGATAGCGGAGGAGACGCCAGTAAGTTTGGCTTGACATCCAGTGAATTGCTGGAAGCGCTTGACTTCTTGGAAAAGAAAGACATGAAGGACTGTTTGAAACTGATTCATTTTCATATCGGCAGTCAGGTTACTAAAATACGTCGTATCAAGACCGCTCTGCGTGAGGCATCGCAATTCTATGTGCAGTTGCATGTGATGGGATTTAATGTGGAATTTGTGGATATCGGTGGTGGTTTGGGGGTGGATTATGACGGAACTCGTTCTGCCAATAGTGAAAGTAGTGTGAATTACTCTATTCAGGAGTATGTGAATGACTCTATCTCTACGCTGGTAGATGTCAGTGACAAGAATGGAATTCCTCATCCGAATATTATTACTGAAAGCGGACGTTCACTGACTGCCCATCACTCCGTGCTGATTTTCGAGGTGCTGGAAACGGCGACTTTGCCCGAAATGGATGAGGATTTCGAAGTAGGTGAAAATGACCATGAATTGGTACATGAACTTTATGAGATATGGGATAATCTGAATCAGAGCCGTATGGTGGAGGCGTGGCACGATGCACAGCAGATACGTGAGGAAGCACTTGATTTATTCAGCCACGGTATTGTGGATTTGAAGACCCGTGCCCAGATAGAGCGTCTGTACTGGTCGGTGACCCGTGAGATCAATCAGATTGCTTCGGGGTTGAAACATGCGCCCGATGAATTCCGCAAACTGGACAAACTGCTGGCTGATAAATATTTCTGTAATTTCTCGTTGTTCCAGTCGTTGCCGGACTCGTGGGCGATAGATCAGATATTCCCTATCATGCCTATCCAGCGTCTGGACGAGAAGCCCGACAGAAATGCTACCTTGCAGGATATTACTTGTGATTCGGATGGAAAGATTGCCAATTTTATCTCTACCCGTTATGTATCGCATGACCTGCCGGTACATTCGTTGAAAGGAAAAGACGCTTATTATATAGGTGTGTTTCTGGTTGGTGCTTATCAGGAGATTTTGGGTGATATGCACAATTTGTTTGGAGATACCAATGCGGTGCATGTCACGGTGGATGACAAAGGATATTCCATTGATCAGGTAATTGATGGTGAAACGGTGGCCGAGGTTTTGGATTATGTACAGTATAATCCGAAGAAACTGGTGCGTACACTGGAAACGTGGGTGACCAAATCAGTAAAAGAAGGACGAATTTCTGTAGAGGAAGGAAAAGAATTCCTCTCTAATTATCGTTCCGGGTTGTACGGATATACTTATTTGGAATAATAACATGAAAGAGAAATTGACTATCATAAAAGTAGGTGGAAAAATTGTAGAGGAAGAGTCTACACTTAATCAGTTATTGGCTGATTTTTCTGCTATAGGAGGTTATAAGTTGTTGGTACACGGTGGCGGGCGCTCTGCTACCAGACTGGCGGCACAACTAGGGATTGAAAGCAAGATGGTGAATGGTCGCCGCATTACGGATGCAGAAACGCTGAAAGTGGTAACCATGGTATATGGCGGACTGGTGAACAAGAGTATCGTAGCCGGTCTTCAGGCAAAAGGTGTGAATGCCATTGGACTGACCGGAGCTGATATGAATGTGATCTGTTCAGTAAAGCGTCCGGTAAAAGACGTGGACTATGGCTTTGTTGGTGATGTAGAGAAAGTAAATGCCAATTTTTTGGCGGCATTGATCCGTCAGGGCATTGTGCCTGTTATGGCTCCATTGACCCATGACGGCAAAGGAAGCATGCTGAATACCAATGCTGATACCATTGCCGGAGAAACCGCTAAAGCATTGGCCTCCTTGTTTGATGTGACATTGGTTTATTGTTTTGAGAAAAAGGGTGTATTGCGTGACAAGAATGATGATGACAGTGTAATTCCTGTCATTACTCCTGAGGAGTTTAAAGAATTTGTAGCGCAAGGTATCATTCAAGGAGGGATGATTCCTAAGCTGGAAAATTCTTTTTCTGCTATTGATGCAGGCGTCAGTCAGGTGGTAATAACCTTAGCATCAGCATTAGTGAAGGAAGTGGAACCGTAATTAAAAAATAATTCAAAAAAACAGGCGGGTGAGTGTAACTTTAGTGTAACTCACCCGTCATTATTACAGAGCAATGCGAGAGATCAGTTTCCGAAACGATATTCTGCCCCTGAAAGACAAACTCTACAGGTTGGCGCTTCGTATTACGCTGAATAGTGCTGAAGCGGAGGATGTGGTGCAGGATACGATGATCAGAGTATGGAACAAGCGGGATGAATGGCCGCAGTTTGAATCCATTGAGCATATTGCCTGACCATTGCTCGTAACTTGGCAATTGACCGCAGTCAGAAGATGGAAGCGCAAAATTTGGAACTGACCTCTGAAGTGCGGGAGATGCCTGATACATTGACGCCTTATGATCGGTTGGCGCAGAACGAACAAATACAGTTGGTTCACCGTCTGGTCAATGAGCTTCCCGAAAGGCAGCGTACAATTATGCAGTTGAGGGATGTTGAAGGAAAGAGTTATAAAGAGATTGCAGATATTTTGCAGATTACGGAAGAACAGGTGAAAGTAACCCTTTTCCGTGCCCGGCAGAAAATAAAACAAAGATACACTGAAATAGAGGATTATGGATTATAAATATATTGAACAGCTTTTGGAACGTTATTGGAATTGCGAAACTTCATTGGAGGAAGAGCAATATTACGTTCATTCTTTCGTCAGAAGGAAGTGCCTGCTCATTTACTCCGGTACAAGCAGTTGTTTGCTTATCAGGATGTGGAGAAGGAGAAAGGTTTGGGAGATGATTTTGATACCAGAATTCTGACCCGGATAGAAAGACCGGTGGTAAAAGCACAACGTCTGACTATGCGTACGCGCTTTATGCCTCTGTTTAAAGCGGCTGCAATGATTGCCGTGTTGTTTCTTATGGGTACAGTGATGCAACACACTATGGAAGGTGGTGATAGTGATACGGTATCGGTACACGATGAGTATCAGAATTCTACTACCGACCCCCAAGTGGCATACGAACCTGTATTGCCTACAGATACGGTGGCAAAGATTACCGTTGATGATACCGGTACAGGGAAAACAAACTAGAACATTTTCATTTGCTTTTATATAAATATGATAGTTAGTGCTTATTAAAACAACTTTTTAATTCGAGGCTGTGAAGTTTCAATTCTCTCAAATTTTAAATTAACTAACTAAATAATTTTAAAAAGGATTACCGCGTGAGCAGTAATCCTTTTTTGCTTGGTAGATAATTTAATGTAAAGAGAGAGTTATGAAATGAGTTATTTGCTCTTAACGCTTCCAATTCCGGATTTTTTTAGTCCGGTAACCTGAGGGTCACCGTAGTAGTTTACACTTCCTACTCCCTGGGCACTGATATTTATCGTCCCGGATGCATAACAAGAAACACTTCCCACACCGTTTTGTTCAACTACAACATCAGAAACAATCATGTCTTTTGCTTTCAGGCTACCTACTCCTTCCAAATAATATGTCGCATGACCGGCCTGCCCCTTTAAATTGATACTGCCTACTCCTTCTTGGGATACTTTGATGGAACGTGCCATTAATGCATTTGCTTCAATACTCCCCACACCTTCAGCACTGATAGAAAGATCTGTTACTTTCACGCTGTCTTTCAGATAAATACTTCCTACACCTCTTTGCTTGATACTACATAAGACCGGACTGGTAATTGAGATATTGATTTTTGAACTCTTGAAGTTTTTGAATTTGTCTTTATCCATACTGATACTCAGCGTACTGTCTTTGACCATGACAATGAGTTGGGGGATGTAATTATCCGGACCGTCGGCTTCTACTTTGGTCACATTCCCTTGAGTAAAGACAATGTTGGCAGGTGCTTTGTTCTCTATCTTATTGAAAGGAGTTACGCTATATTTTTTGGTCATTTTACTCTTGCTGGGTTTCGGACCTGATGATATGTGGAAACAGCCTGTCATCATTGTGATTGCCAGAAAAAGACTGAAAAAATAAATAGTTTTTGTTCTCATGGTAATATATATATTTAATTGGTTTCTGTTAATTAGACGGTGAAGATTCCTGGAAAGTTGCAAATCTTTGCCTTTTTTTATTGGAAAGCTGTATCTTTGTATCCGTATGGCAACTAAAAGAGTACTTCCGGATAAAGATTTTGACCGTATTATAGTGCGTACACACAAGCTGGCGCGTAATGTTACTATGCGGGTAAAGCCCGACGGACTGCATGTTACTGTTCCTCCTTATAGTTTAAGCAGCAAAGTGCTGGAGGTGGTGGAGCAATACAAGCAATGTCTGTTGGAGGACTGGAGGAAAGTGAGTAAGAAACCGATTGATTTAAATTTTCGTATTCATACTCCCTGTTTCCGTTTATGGCTGGAGCAAGGTAACTTTACTTGCTTTTCCGTACGTTTTACCGAGGAGGGAGTCAAGATTATCTGTCCGCGGAATGTGGATTTTTCTTTACCTGAAGTACAAAGCTGGTACGTAATGCCATCATCCGTGCCATGAAGAAAAATGCGCAAGAATATCTGCCACCTCTTTTATCCGCTTTGTCCGAACAGTATCATTTGCCATTTAAACGTGTGAAGATTACCGGCAGCAAGGGAAGATGGGGAAGTTGTTCGGGAACAGGCAGTATCAATCTTTCCTGTTATTTGATGTTGTTGCCTCCCCATTTGATGGATTATGTACTGTTACACGAATTGTCTCATACCAAGGAAATGAATCACGGCCCTCGTTTTTGGGAGTTGCTGGATAGTATGACAGGAGGGAGAGCTCGTGCCTTACGTGCGGAGTTACGTAGATTTAATACTGATTTTTAGAACTATTAAATAGAATTACAATGAAAAACAGATTTTTAAGCATGCTTATTGGGGCTGTCTTGTTCGTTCTTTCAGTAGCGGCCGAAAATTATCCTTATCGGAGTGATGTGCTTTGGGTAACTGTACCCGATCATGCCGACTGGTTGTACAAGACAGGCGAGAAAGCGAAGATTGAGGTTCAGTTCTATAAATATGGTGTTCCGCAAGATGGTGTGGAGGTTTTATATGAGCTGGGAGGCGACATGATGCCTTCGGATACCAAGGGAACTGTAAAACTGAAGAATGGAAAAGCGGTTATTTCTATGGGGACAATGAAAGAGCCAGGTTTCCGTGATTGTCGTCTGACGGCTAAAGTAGGAGGTAAAACTTATTCCCACCATATCAAAGTCGGTTTCTCTCCTGAGAAGCTTCAACCTTATACCCAGTTGCCTTCTGATTTTAATGAATTCTGGAATAAGACTAAGGCGGAAGCGGCTCAGTTCCCTCTGACTTATACCAAAGAGTATGTAAAGAAATATTCTACGGACAAAATGGACTGTTACTTGATCAGGCTTCAGCTGAATAAGCAGAACCAGTGTATTTATGGTTATTTGTTCTATCCTAAAGCGGAAGGAAAGTATCCGGTAGTACTGTGTCCTCCAGGGGCCGGCATCAAGACGATCAAAGGGCCTATGCGGCATAAATATTATGCGGAAGAAGGCTGTATCCGCTTTGAGATAGAAATCCACGGATTGAATCCGGAGTTGGATGAGGATACTTTCGGCGAGATAAGCCGCGCTTTCAGCAGCCGGGAAAACGGCTACTTGGTAAACGGCCTGGATAGTCGCGAGAATTATTATATGAAACGGGTTTATCTGGCTTGTGTCCGCAGTATTGATTTGCTGACTTCATTACCTGAATGGGATGGTAAAAATGTTATTGTGCAGGGGGGGAGCCAAGGGGGAGCTTTGGCTTTGATTACGGCAGGACTTGACAAGCGTGTTACGGCATGTGTGGCAAACCATCCCGCTTTAAGTGATATGGCAGGTTACAAAGCCGGCCGTGCCGGGGGATATCCTCATCTTTTTAAGAATACGGTAGATATGGATACACCTGCAAGATGAAGACCCTTGCATATTATGATGTGGTGAATTTTGCCAAACAGATTACTGTTCCTGTTTATATGACATGGGGATTTAATGACAATACTTGCCCTCCTACTACCAGTTACATTGTCTATAATGTACTGAACTGTCCGAAAGAGGCGTTGATTACTCCAGTCAACGAGCACTGGACTTCTGAAGACACAGAATACGGGCATTGGCTTTGGATAAAGAAACACTTGAAATAAATCGATGGAAATAGATGTTTTTAAGATTATAATTGCTATATTTGTTTAGCATAGTGTAGCAACTATCTGTATTTTGATGTTGAACCCTTAAATCGCAAACAGATATGACCGACCTCACCATTCTAATCGCTGTTATTGCATTGGCATTGTGGCCGCTTGCATTTTTAGTTCTTCGCATCCGTCATGAGCGTAAAAAACGTAGAGACCGTTTGGACCGTATGACAAAGGAAGACTTGGAGGATATCGGTACGGAAGAGCTGGTTATAGCTGTGCTCAAAAAGATAGGCTGTCAGCCGGAAACCAATGAGGAAGGACATATTGTCTTTAAATATCAAGGTGATGATTTTTATATTGCGGTGGAGGATGAGGCCCGGTTCATCATGATATGGAATCCGTGGTGGGCGTCTATCAGTATGGATAATCCGGCTTTACCTTACTTAAAAGAGATTGTCAATCTGGTCAATGTGGATTCGTTGGTGACCACTGTCTTTACGGCGGATGAGGATGAGAAAAACGTGGGGCTTCATTCCAAATGTCATACGGTCTTTACTCCCAAAGAAGGCCAATTGGACGAATATCTGAAAGCTATGCTCGATCATTTCTTTGTTACTCACGATGCTATCAAGCAAAATTTGCAGCAACTGGGTAGTGCCGCTTCGGAAAGTGCTAATAAGGAACGGACAAAGGTGAAAGGATTTGCTGCTTATAAAGAGAACAGTACGCTACTGTCTTCTGTCGAAGAAGAGAAAAAATAAGGAATGTTTTCATTCGTTCCGGCTTTTATGAAAGTTGCTTTGATGTATGGTTCAAAGCAACTTTATTTGTGTTTATACTTATGCTAAATCCTTTTTCTCTTAAGTATTTTTTTTCTTATCTTTAAGTTCTTTTTTCTTGAAATCCTGAAGTTCAACAAGAAGGAAGATAAGGTGGAGGGCATGTTTGACAAATGCCTGTTCGTTCTGCGTAATCTATCTTCCCTTCTTGAGCGTCTGTGTGCGTTGCGGAGCCGTGTATTCGACCGTTTTTTCGAGGCTGCCGAGATTGCGAAATTCACTTCTAGGGAGTTTGGTGAACATTGGGAAAATTTGAAGAGCTTCCGTGATTGGTATAGCGTAATGTCTACCCAATTGAAGAAAGGACGTGAGGAGGACCTTAAAGAGGGACTCGAAACAGGTCTTTAGGAAGGATTTGAAACAGGTCGTAAGGAAGAATGCTAAAAATGAAACAGGGCGGTATTGCATTTGATGTAAATTGCCTAGGTTACCGGTTTATCGGCTCAGGAAATAATGTTTCTTTAAGTTCTTTTCTGGAGAAATTGACTTCGTAAAGTGATTAAGTTGGCTTGATGCCTGAAACTTGTTGACCGATTTCCGTTCAAAGAGTTTGTTCAAATTATTTCGGTGAATCTTTTTTAAGGAGAGAATCTCTTTTTTGTGATAGTAATCAATTGATTAACAATTGATTGTTTCCTTCTTTTATATATGCTTATTTGTATATCTCTTACCAAGAGATATACATTTTCTGTGCAAAAATAAGCAAAGTTTTGAGAACTAATACATTTTTGGCAAAAAAAATAGGAATTTATATAAAAAATAAGCTTCCAAGTCCATTTTTATACTCCTTTATCCTATTTGAAATAGGATATAATATGTTGATATATTGTTCGTTAGTTACTTTCTATAGATCTCTTGGTAAGAGATCTATAGAAAATGTCGTTTTTAAGTTCCTTTATTATATGATAAAGTATGTCTTTGAAGCGATGAGAATGAATGAAATTAACATAGAGCAGATGGAATATCTATTTCTAAGACGTAAACGAAGTAGCGCCGTTTCCGAGCGGCAGAAGAACTTGCTTTTCAAGGCCGCCCAGCGGCATTGGGAGGAGGAGTTTGTCGGCAAGGAAGCGAATATTCGTAAAGTGGACTGCCGTATATATAAAGCTATATTGTACCAGCTTGAGATACGTCAGATATTCCTTGACACTTCGCTTTCGCTGAAAAAACTGAGCGATTTGCTTGAAACAAACCAGACCTACCTGAGTAATGTAGTAAACAAATACTTTGGCTGTAACTTGAAGGAGCTTGTGAACGGCTATCGTGTGGAATATGCCAAGGAGCTTCTTAGTTTCGGTCGTTGTGCATTGAATGACTTGCCTCGTAGTTGCGGTTTCGCTTCTAAAAGCGCTTTCTATTCAGCTTTCAGTAAGGTTGCGGGTGTGTCACCTTTGTCTTATCAGTCACGGGAAAGGAGGAAACGGGAGTTACAGGTAATAAACGAACTAAGATATTAATAATGAGATTAATATGTATAATCAATTTTAGTTTTTTAAATTTATAAATTTAAAGTTTTTCTATTATGAACAAAAAGTTTTTAAGTGCAATCCTGTTCGGAGCCTTGATGGTTTCGTCAACGGGAACATTTGTGTCTTGTAAAGACTATGATGATGACATTGACAACATCAATAAAGAGTTGTCGACTCTTAAAGGAGATCTGAGTGCTTTACAGGCAAAAGTAAATGAAGGCAAATGGATTACAAGTTTGGCTCCAACTACTGGTGGTTTTACCGTAACTTTTTCGGATAACACTTCTTATACCATTACGAATGGTAAAGATGGTGCTGCTGGTGCTGATGCTGTGAAATGGGAGATTGGTACTGACGGTTTTTGGTATAAGAATGATGTAAAGACCGAGTATCAGGCTGTTGGTCAAGCTGGCGAAGCTGGTGTTGCTGGTGTATCTCCTTATATCGGTGAAAACGGTAACTGGTTTGCTTATAACACCGAGACAAAAGAAGTGGAAGATACAGGTATCTCTGCTGCTGGAACCAGTACCTACGTGGTGAAGAATGGTGATAACTATGAATTGCATGTGTATAACCAGACTACCGGGGAATATGAGTCAATCGTTCTTCCTGCTACTGCTGCAGCAGCTGCTTTGAACGTGGTGTTTATGCCGACATATAGTGATATGCAGACTAAAGTGGTTGCTATCAATATCTCTGTTGGTGACGAGTTTAACGATAAGAACCGTTTGTGGGATAATAATGTTTCATTGACTAACGATATTGTTTTCAACTATCGTGTTTCTCCTGCAAGCATTGATTTGGCAAAAGCAAATATTGGCTTCTTGGTAAATGAAGTACAGTCAAGAACTGCAGGTTCTATCTTGGAAGTTGCTGATAAATCGTTTGCTGATGGTGTTTTGGCTGTAAAAGCTAAAGCTGGTGAAGCATTCTCTTTGAAGAATAAGAAATATGCCGTGGCTTTACAGGTTCAGAATGATGCACAGAGCGCAATTTCTACTTATCATTTGCTTACATCTAATACAATTAATCGCGAAGACTTGACAGTATTCGAAGCTCGTAAGGATGATAATGGAGAGATTGGGTATTTCCAGTTCCTTTCTCTTGATATAAACCTCTTATATACAGGTGAATTGAATGTTGCTGATACTTTAACTGTAGGACGAACTGTTAGGGATAATTCTATGAATACTTCGTCATATAGTGACTTGAGAAAATACGGTTTTACTCCTTACTACGAAGTAGTTAAGAAAGCTGGTGAAGACAAAGGCAATTATTTCACTGTAGAAAATGGCGTTATTAAAACTAACGGACAAATTTCTTCTGTAGGTCATAATTGTACTTTCATTGTATCTGTATATGATAAGAAAGACGGATATAAATTGGCTGAAAAAGAATTGACTGTATCGTCAGTTGAGAAGATTGCTACTACTAAGACTTATACTAAATCTGAAACTCATGAATTAACTCTTGAATCAAAAGATTATAGATTCAAGTTTGATATGAATGATGTATATAATACATTGGGCATGTCTTCTCAAACTTTCTGGAATGCAGGATATTCTTCTGAATATTATATTTGGGATGCAGATAGAAGTGAATATGTACAATCAAGCAGTAGTAATGGTGTTATTTCTGCTGGTTCAGTATATGAAAACAATGAAAAGATCTTGTATGTAGATGTTAAGAATATCTTGACTAAAGATCAGCTTGGTAAGTACAAAGTAGTATTTAAGATTGGTAATACAGGTGCAGAAGTTGTTTATGAGGTTAAGGTAGTATATCCTGAAGTGACTTTGATTAAAGACAATGATTACTGGAAAGATGGTTATATGATTAATGCCGGTAACTTGTAGGTTCTAATTATGTTATGTCTGGTGACTTGCGTCGCGGATATAAGAATAAAGACCTTGATTTGGTATTTGAAACAGTAGCTGGTGAAACTCGTACAGACTTTACTTTGATTAACAATGTTCTGACATATACAGGAGATTGCAATGATGAAGAAGGTAACCGTATCAATATCTCTACTATCGATCCGGTTGATGTAATGGTATTTGTTCTGATTAATGGTCAGAAGATTGACAATGGTACTAAGATCCAGGTTAAGTTTGCTGACCCGTTGAAGAATATCACTTTGAAGAAAGATGCCAAGTTTGAAACTACAGACAAGAAGAGTCCAGCCGATAAATTGCAGTTGAATTCTGCAATCAACTTGGTAAGCATTGCTGGTGAAAAAGTAATTGAAAACGGTACGATGAATGCTACTATTGCCGGTTACTATAATGCTCAAGCAGCTAAGTTCGAAGTATCGGAAGAGGATGCTGCTAAGGGAGCTAGTGTAAATGCTACAACGGGTGAATTTACATGGCAGAATGATGGTGTAGCTTTGACAGCCAACAAGACTATCAATGTGAAAGTTACGGTTACATACACTTGGGGTGTTGCGGTTGGTACAATTCCTGTAACTGTAAAATCTAACCTCTAATCTGAATTTAGATGATTAAAAAATAATCATACTATAAAGTAAAAGTCCGCTTCTCCTTCGTGAGAAGCAGCTTCTACCCAAAGTAGAAATTATAAATTCTTTCAAGCGGGGAAAGCATACGTATCCGGCAACGGGCGTTTCTTTCCCCGCTTTTTTTTAAGGAAATGACTCTGAAGAATAGTTTGTTTCTTTTCCGGTTAGAGTCTGTTCATTGAATAAATTGTATATACCATGAATAAAGTAGAAGAGATAAAGAAAAAAATCAGAGATTTGAAGTTAAAGCAGAAGATGACAACTGGGCGTTTGGAATGGAACGATATACAGAGAGAAATAGACATTTTGAATAATGAGTTAAAGCAACTAGAAACAGACAAACCACAATATGGAAAATAGATTATACTTGTACAACTTAGGTATAAAGACATTTGGCGGCTTTGCAACACTGGGTGGAGTTATACAGGCTTTGCAACTATTTACGCAGCCTGATCTTGATATTAAATCAATTTTGCTTTCGTTTCCTGCGTGGGTAGTATATGTATTTGTATGCCTGACTATTATTTTTGCTATGTTGAGGGAACGGTACAAATCGATGAGTCAAAGGGTGGAAGTATTGAATGTTAAATTGAACGAGCAAAATGCAATAATTCGTTCGTTGCAGGAAATGATGAAAATTGTGCCATTCAAAGGACGCTTTTTCTTGACCACAGAGTATTTATACAATGAATTGGGGGAATATATACAGAATAACATTGATATTGATTCAATAGAGATAAAGAATACAATAGAAAAAAGAGGTATGGGAAACAAGAGAGATTCCTTTGTCCGATTAAATATAAGAGGTGTTGTCTCACATAAAATCAGTACATTTCATTTGCTGGTGGCAGGTGATACCATTGTTAACTTTGAAGATATAACATACAAGCGTTCGAGCGTGTTGGTGGGAAGCAGAAAAAATTATGTGCAAGAATTGCTGATAACGGACAGGATTCTTTGTTGAAGCAGGTTGTTGTTTCTTATGGCAAAGTAAAAAGTCCTGGTAGTATTGTTGATTTGATGATTGAATGGTGCTGGCCTAATATGTTGAATGTTACAGATTGCGACTATACTACATTGCCTAATTTTTTGGCAGGTACGGTGAAACATCTGAAAATGTCTTTGGAATGTAAAGAAGATATAGATTTTAAATCGGCAAGTATATATAAATATAAAGTCGGTATGGATAAGGCCCGGTTGATTTTGGACGTTGATATGTCCGAAATCACAGATACGATATCTTATGAAGAAGATAATCCGTTAATGAATTCTACTTATATATTGTATTACGAAGTTGCCAGATGATTGGAAATCTGAAAAAATATATAGATAAGGTATCTTTTATGGAACATATAGATGCCAAGCTGCGGCAGAATGAACCTATGATTATAGATTCATTCGTCAGTAATAAATGTAATCTGAAATGTAGACATTGTTATTTTGGAGATGCCCGGCCATATCAGAGTCGGTTTCTTTGGCAAGATGGAGAAGTTTTCTTGATGAAGCTATTGGAATGGGTATGAAACATTTTCATTTTTCGGGTAAAGAATCTTTTTTGGATAATAGAATCTTTGATATCCTGAATCTTTTAGCAGAGTATAAAGAAGATAGGAAAATATTTTATGGAGTTGTTTCAAATGGAATGAGTATGGATATTCAGGGGTATGACGAAGTTCTTGCAACCAACATTTCATACCTTGAAATTAGTCTTGAGGGCTCTGGAAAATACAATGATTTGATAAGGGGTGAGAACGGATACAATACGGTTTATGAGTTGATTGAAAATGTGGAGCATCGAGATAAAATAAACATTACTTCTACTATTTTTGATGATAATGGAGCTGATTTATTATCCATGTTGCTTGCATATTGGAAATTAGGAGTTGATAAATTTAATTTTGCTCCTATCATGTATTATTCACCATTTGAAATGAAACCATTGAAAAGTTTGTCGTGTGAATCCTTGCTTGGTTTTGTTTCGCTCTGTCTTGATTTTATGAATAATGATAACAGTTCGGATGCTATTGATATAAGGATTTGTATGACGAAAGCAATGGCGTATGAACTGTTTTTGAAAGAAAATATATTAACCGGAAAAATAGAGGAATATATATACAGAGGCAATAAAATGAAATATCAGAGGGGGAATAAGGTGTTGGAGTTTAGTTATCCTTTACTCAGCATTCCATTCCTTAATGAATTGGTCGTTACTCATGATGGTTACATTATATCCTGTGCAGATGATATTCATTATAAGTATCTTGATAAGATCGCTTTACCGAACGTGAATATAGTAAAAAACAGTTTTTGCAGAAATATTGCAAGCGAGAAACGAATTTATTTTGTGTTATTTAGACAAGAATTATCTCAATATACTAATTGTTTTATAAATTATGAAAACACAAGAATTGATAGATG
>ENA-OQAA01000658-OQAA01000658.1-human-gut-metagenome-genome-assembly--contig:-NODE-658-length-22281-cov-2.307845_pt1 | contig 22281 bp, 28 predicted proteins | sample MGYA00242489_ERZ504515 | MGnify/ENA primary metagenome ERZ504515 (study PRJEB26092, sample SAMD00036237) | human gut metagenome | host: Homo sapiens | study: EMG produced TPA metagenomics assembly of... | reverse complement strand
TGCCAATGTCGAGGCGATGCGTGTGGGACTTGACGCGATGGGTATAGAATCCCGCCCTTTGTGGAAGCCGATGCATAAGCAACCTGTTTATAAGGATTGCCCGGCTTATGTGAATGGGGTGAGCGAATCTTTGTTTAAGGTTGGGTTGTGCCTGCCTTCCGGCCCGTATGTGACGGATCGGGATATTGAGTATATCGTTGGAGGTATAAGGGGCTTGATTGAGCGTTGATTTTAACAGCTTTCATGAGCTAAATTCGTTTCAATGCGTAGGCCTAAGTAAAGGCTAATCATAAAGATTTTATTTTTGTTACGAGGAGGGTGTGTCATTTTGATGCACCTTTTTTTGTGTTCTTTAGCTGAACTTTTCCTTCGCCCCAAAGTCTTACTCTATTCGAGAGCGGAGTTTATGACCATGTGTGAGAGAGCTAGGATCGTGTTCCTACGCATTGGGTATTGGGAAATATTGCAAATCGGCTCAAAATATTGCGGTAAAGATACGACTATCGGCTCAATTTGAGCGATAGTTGAAGGAAAATTAGTACTTTTGAGCCGATTTAGTGAAAGGAATGTTATGACTATCGAAACAGAAATCCTACAGGTATTGCACTATCATCCGCTATCAAATAGAGGAGCGATAGCTTCCATGCTGGTAAATGCACCAAGCGACAGCACCATGAAAAGACTCTTGGCTGATGCTGTCAGCAAAGGTCTTATAGAAGTGTATGGAAAAGGACCTGCTACCAAATACTCGCTTACTCCACAAGCTCAGGTAACGATGCCTTTGGATATTGATACCTATTTCAAGAATGAAATGGATGATCGTACTGTGCAGGAAAATTTCAATTTCGAACTCATAAAACAGATTCTGCCAAAGGTTTCACTTTTCACAGAAGAGGAATGTAAACGTTTGGATAAAGCTCAGTCCACTTTCAGAACCCACCTTGAAGAACTTTCTGAAACAGATTACAAAAAGGAGATGGAAAGACTGGGAGTTGACCTGTCGTGGAAATCTTCACAAATCGAGGGCAATACTTATTCCCTGCTAGAAACGGAGCGCCTGCTGAAAGAAAGACAGGAAGCTACTGGTAAGACAAGGGAAGAAGCTATCATGCTGCTCAATCACAAAGATGCGCTTGATTTTGTTCTCAATGTGCCCGACTATCTTAAGGAAATATCCGTCCACCGCATAGAGGACATCCATTCTTTACTGACCAAGGACTTAGGTGTGGAAAGAAACATACGATGCCGACGTGTGGGTATCACAGGTACGAACTATCGTCCCCTTGATAACGAGTTCCAGATTCGTGAGGCATTGGAAGATTCCTGTAAACTTATCAATGGCAAAGACAATATCTTTGAGAAGTCATTACTTGCACTGGTTCTCCTTTCTTATATTCAGGCATTTTCGGATGGAAACAAACGTACTGCCCGTATCACAAGCAATGCCATACTGATAGCCAATGGTTATTGCCCAATCTCATTCAGAACGGTTGATTCCATAGACTACAAAAAAGCCATGCTGATATTCTATGAACAGAATAACATTGCCGCTTTCAAGAAGATATTCATAGAACAATTTGAATTTGCTGTCAAAACTTATTTTTGATTTCTTTTGTGAAAACTAACGGACTATTGTATTTACGAAACAACTTCTACTACTGAACAATTATAATTATGCCCCCGTCTTTCTTTCCCTTAGGGTGGATGAGAGAGACGGGGGCTTTTTTATGCTTCTAAACATGGAATGATAATTGGTTGGGATTTGGATAATCGCTAACTTGTCGGCGCTGAATCCGTGAAATTCCTTGCAGATTGTAAGCACCTACTAAATCATTCACGTTATGGAAATACATCTTGATAACTATTTGCCGGAATATCCTTCCTTCGTTTCCGGTATTCGCCGTGCTCCCGATCGCGGCTATTCGCTTACGCCCGCTCAAACAGAAACGGCATTGATGAACGCGCTTCGTTACATCCCTGTTGAATTACATGAGAAGCTAGCTCCTGAGTTCATGGAGGAATTATTGACGGGGACGGATCTATGGTTATCGCTACCGTCCGCAGGGAGACCTGAAAGCGAAGCCTATCTCTGAATATAAAGGTAAATGTATCGAGGGAAAGGCCTTTCAAGTAATGATCGATAATAACCTCTGCTTTGATATCGCTTTGTACCTTACGAGTTGGTTACGTATGGCGAGACTGGGCAGGTCTGCCAGAATTGGATGCAATATCGTTTGATTAAGAAGTATTTGGAGGAGCTGACCGAGGAGCAGACCTTGGTGATTGAATCTGGGCATCCTCTGGGATTGTTTCATTCTAAGCCGGATGCCCCACGGGTGATTATCACGAACTCCATGATGGTGGGAATGTTCGATAACCAAAAGGATTGGCATATCGCCGCCCAGATGGGAGTCGCTAATTATGGACAGATGACGGCCGGAGGTTGGATGTATATCGGCCCGCAAGGTATCGTACACGGTACGTTTAATACATTGTTGAATGCTGGACGTAAGAAATTAGGGATTCCACAAGATAAGGATTTGCGAGGCTATCTGTTTGTATCTTCCGGTTTAGGAGGAATGAGTGGCGCTCAACCTAAAGCCGCCGTGATTGCCGGTGCTGCCAGTATAATCGCCGAGGTAGACGCTTCCCGTATCGAGACACGCCGATGCCAAGGATGGGTCCAGTATGTGACGGATGATATGGGGAAAGCTTTCTCCTTAGCCGACGAGGCGATTCGTAAGAAAGAACCGATCTCTATCGCTTTTCATGGCAATATCGTGGATTTATTGGAATATGCCGATAAACAGGGGCTTTCCATCGACCTTTTGAGTGATCAGACCTCGTGTCATGCGGTCTATGAAGGTGGTTATTGCCCGGTAGGCGTGACGTTTGAGGAACGTACGGAATTATTGGCTCATCACCGGGAAGACTTTTGTGCTTTGGTCGATAAAACGTTGAAGCGACATTTCGAGGTGATCAAGCGTCTGGTTGCCCGGGGTACCTATTTCTTTGACTATGGGAACTCCTTCATGAAAGCGATCTATGATGCCGGTATACATGAGATTTCCCGTAACGGTGTGGACGAGAAAGATGGTTTTATATGGCCTTCTTATGTGGAAGATATCATGGGGCCGGAATTATTTGATTATGGGTATGGCCCTTTCCGCTGGGTATGTTTAAGCGGTAAGCCGGAAGATTTGATTCGCACGGATCATGCGGCTATGGCGTGTATCGATCCGACTCGAAGAGGGCAGGATATGGATAATTATAATTGGATACGTGACGCGGAGAAGAACCGTTTGGTGGTGGGTACGCAAGCCCGGATCTTATATCAAGACGCTGAGGGGCGCTTGAAGATCGCCCTTGAGTTTAACCGAATGGTACGTGATGGGGAGGTAGGCCCGATTATGTTGGGACGAGACCATCATGACGTGAGCGGTACGGATTCTCCATTCCGTGAGACCTCTAATATACGGGACGGAAGCAATGTGATGGCTGATATGGCGGTGCAGTGCTTCGCTGGAAATGCCGCCCGGGGTATGAGCTTGGTCGCTCTTCATAATGGTGGAGGAGTTGGTATCGGTAAGGCGATAAACGGAGGTTTCGGTATGGTTCTCGATGGTAGTGAGCGGGTGGACGAGATACTTCGCTCTGCTATGATATGGGACGTGATGGGGGGTGTCGCTCGTCGCTCATGGGCCCGTAACCCGAATGCGATGCGTACGAGCGCTACTTTCAATGAGAACCGTGGCGAACAGTATCATATTACCCTTCCGTATATCCCGGAGAGGGCGTTTATTCATGAAATCGTACAAACATCATTAAATAAAAAGGTATGAGTACTTGGAATAAGATTATGGAATGTGTCCCTAACTTCAGTGAAGGACGGGATCTGGAGAAGATAGATAAGATCGTAGCGCCTTTCCGGGCTAAGACGGGTGTTAAACTGTTGGACTATAGTAATGACGAGGATCATAATCGCTTGGTTGTTACCGTGGTAGGGGAGCCAGTCGCTTTAAAACAAGCCGTATTGGAGGCCATTGGAGTTGCCGTTGAGTTGATCGATTTAAACAAGCATAGCGGTCAACATCCTCGAATGGGGGCCGTAGATGTTGTTCCTTTTATACCGATTCGCGGATGTACGATGGAAGAGGCGATCGCCTTGTCTAAGGAAGTAGGGGAGGAAGTGGGCGCTCATTATGCCGTGCCGGTCTTCTTATATGAGAAATCGGCTTCCGTCCCTTACCGGGAGAATCTGGCTGCGATCCGTAAAGGAGAGTTTGAAGGATGGCAGAGAAAATCCATCAACCGGAGTGGAAACCTGATTTTGGTCCGGCCGAAAGACATCCGACAGCCGGTACGGTCGCCATAGGAGCCGCATGCCTTTGGTCGCCTATAATGTGAACTTAGGAACGAATCAATTGCAGATCGCTACGGATATAGCGAAGAAAATCCGTTTCATCGGCGGAGGTTTACGCTATTGTAAAGCGATGGGGGTTGAGTTGAAGGAACGTGGTATCGTACAGGTCTCTATTAATATGACCGATTATACCCGTACGGCCTTGTACCGGGCCTTCGAGTTAGTTCGTATCGAAGCTCGCAGATATGGTGTTCCGGTGGTGGGGAGCGAGATATCGGCTTGGTTCCTATGGAGGCGTTGATCGATACGGCCTCTTACTATTTGGGATTAGAGGACTTCTCTATGAATCAAGTATTGGAAGCCCGTATTATGGAATAGCGTATGGAGAATAGCAAGATATTAATCAGGAATGCTGCCCAGATCGTCACTTGTCATGGGGATAAGGCACGACGGGGAGCGGAGATGTCTGATTTAGGCGTTATCGAGGATGGAGCGTAGCGATGTCTGATGGGGTTATTACGCATGTAGGACCTACGGAGGAGGTACTTCGAAACATCCATGCGGAGGATTATTTGGAGATTCGGGCGGAGAACCAAGCGGTGTTACCCGGATTTGTAGATAGCCCATACGCATTTTATCTTTGGCGGTTACCGGGAGGAGGAGTTCTCTTGGCGATTGCGGGGAGATAGTTATATGTCGATCATGGAGCGTGGTGGAGGTATCGTGAATACGATGAAAGCTACCCGTGAAAGTGATTTCGATACACTATGGGACAGAGGGGAAGAACGTTTGGATGAGTTATTCTCCATGGGTGTTACCACGGTGGAGGGGAAAAGTGGTTATGGTTTGGATTTGCAAACAGAATTAGTTCAGCTTCGTGTCATGTCGGACCTGAATGAGTCTCATCCGATGGATGTCGTATCGACCTTTTTGGGAGCTCATGCTGTTCCTCCTGAATTTGCCGGTCGTACGGACGATTATGTGGATATATGATCGAGGAAGTTCTTCCTGCCATACGAGCCGAACATACGGTTACGTTTTGTGATGTGTTTTGTGAGAAAGGCGTTTTCTCGTTAGAACAGAGTGAGCGCTTGCTTCGTGCCGCCCGTCATCATCGTTTTAAATTGAAGATGCATGCGGATGAGATCGTTCCTTTCGGAGGGGCGGAACTGGCGGCCTCCTTGAAGTGTGTAAGTGCTGATCATTTATTACATATATCGGATACAGGCATCAAACGTCTGGCAAGAGCGGGTGTCGTAGCTACCTTACTTCCGCTGACTGCCTTTTCCTTGAATGAGCCGTATGCGCCTGCCCGGAAAATGATAGATGCCGGTTGCGCGGTGGCTTTAGCTTCCGATCTAAATCCGGGAAGTTGTTTTCGGCCTCGATCCGATGATGATAGCCTTGGCCTGTATCTATATGAAGATGAGCTGAAGAAGCGGTAACGGCATTGACCATTAATGGAGCCGCAGCTGTGGGACGTGCCTCCGAGATTGGAAGTATCAGCGTGGGAAAACGTGCGGACGTGATCTTGCTGAAATACCCGTCTTATAAGTTTCTACCTTATCATGTGGGAATGAATCTCGTGGATACCGTAATTAAGGACGGGGAACTTTATATGATGTAAGATAAGAATTGTTGAATCATTTAAATCAAAATACTATGTTAGCAGACTTGACAATTAAAGATTTTTTGGCGGAAACGGCGGGTAGTGCTCCCGTTCCCGGGTGGTGGAAGTATATCTGCCTTGAATGGCGCTATAGCGGCAGCTTTGACAGAGATGGTGGCCCATCTGACTGTTGGCAAAAAGAAATATGCGGAAGTGGAAGGACAAATGAAAACGATCGCTATCGAGGCGGCTTTGATCCGTGAGCGTCTTACTGAATATATTGATAAGGACAGCGAGCTTATGATCGTGTATTCTCAGCTTTTAAGTTGCCGAAAGAAACGCCTGACGAACAGGTGATCCGTACGAATGCGATACAGAGCGCTACTAAAGAGGCGGCTATTGTTCCGATGAGGGTGGCGGAGGAGATCGGTTCCGTAATGGAGACGATTATCTATGTGGCTCACAAAGGTAATCAGAATGCCGTCACGGATGCTTGCGTGGCGATGATGGCTGCCCGTACTTGTGTATTGGGGGCTTTATTGAATGTCCGAATTAACTTAACGTCCATCCAAGACGAGGTGTTCGTCGGAAAGATGCGGAAGAAAGCGGATGAACTGGAGGCGAACGCTATCCGTGTAGAGCAAAAGTTATTGGATTGGGTGAAGACTAAATTATAGCATATGAGCAATGTCTATTATGTGGGTTCCGAGCCTCTCTCTTTTGAGGGAGTCGAACGGATACTTACTCAAAATATGAAGTTGGAGCTTTCACTCGAGGTGAAGGAGCGCATCCAGCGTTGCCGGGATTACTTGGATCATAAAATCGAGCAGCAGGAGGGGCCTTTGTATGGGATTACTACCGGTTTCGGTCCTTATGTAATAAGAATATCTCTCCGGACGAATTGAGCACCTTGCAAGAGAACTTGGTGAAAAGTCATGCCTGTAGCGTAGGGGATGAGGTAAGTCCGGTGATCGTCCGTTTGATGATGTTATTGAAAGCGCATGCCCTTTCGTTGGGGCATAGTGGCGTACAGGTGATCACCGTACAACGTATTCTGGATTTTTTCAATAATGACGTGCTTCCGATCGTGTATGATCGTGGCTCTTTAGGTGCTTCCGGTGATTTGGCGCCTCTGGCGAATTTGTTCCTCCTCTGATCGGCGTGGGTGACGTTTATTATAAGGGCCGCAAACGGGAAGCGATCAGCGTATTGGACGAGTTCGCTTGGAAGCCTGTGAAGCTGAAAAGCAAGGAGGGGTTAGCTTTATTGAACGGTACGCAATTTATGAGCGCCAATGGCGTATTCGCCTTGATGCGTGCGTTTAGCCTGTCCAAGAAAGCGGATCTGATCGCCGCTTTATCTTTGGAGGCTTTCGATGGGCGTATCGATCCTTTCATGGATTGTATCCAGCAGATGCGTCCGCATCCCGGACAAATCGAGACCGGGGCCGCTTTTCGACGGCTATTGGAGGGAAGTGAGTTTATCGCCCGGAAAAAGGAACATGTTCAGGACCCGTATTCATTCCGTTGTATCCCTCAAGTGCATGGGGCTACGAAGGACGCTATCAATTATGTGGCGAATGTCCTGCTTACCGAAGTAAATTCCGTGACGGATAATCCGACGATCTTCCCGGAGGAGGATAAGATTATTTCCGGCGGTAATTTCCACGGTCAGCCCTTGGCGATTTCTTATGATTTCTTGGCGATTGCCTTGGCTGAGTTAGGAAATATATCGGAACGTCGTGTCGCTCAATTGATCATGGGTTTGCGGGGATTGCCTGAGTTCTTGGTCGCTAATCCCGGCTTGAACTCCGGTTTCATGATCCCTCAATATGCGGCCGCCAGTATGGTAAGCCAGAATAAGATGTATTGCTATGCGGCGAGCAGCGATTCTATCGTGTCTAGTAATGGACAAGAGGATCATGTGAGTATGGGGGCGAATGCGGCGACGAAATTGTTTAAGATCATGGACAACTTGGATCATATCTTGGCGATCGAGCTGATGAATGCGGCACAAGGAATCGAGTTCCGTCGTCCGGCTAGGACCTCCCCTGTGTTGGAGAAGTTCTTGAAGGATTACCGGAAAGAGGTGCCATTTATCGATGAGGATATTATTATGTACACGGAAATACATCGTACGGTGGCGTTTATTCGTAGGAAAGACTTTGTATATTAATTTTAGGAACACGGAGCACACGGAGCACACGGAATACACGGATTTGTTTTGCGATATGTAATATTGATCTGTGCGATGCCGTGTATCCTGTGTGCTCCGTGTTCTTTTTGTATATTCGCCAACTATTACGAATGAAACTAAATGAGCGGATTTAATAATTGAGCCCGAACTGCCACAAAGGGATTACATTCATGTATCCTTGTTCGATATTGTCCTTTACAACGAAGCCGTTCTCTATTCCTTGCAGTTGCTTTTGCTTTTTATTTTTCCCTCCAACTTCGAAAGTATAGTCGGCTATTTGAAAATCCGATATAGGGGAGGTGATGACTTCTTGCTCCACACGTGTTTGATTCAAGAAGAATGTTTCTCTGATGTTCCCGATGTTGGATATTTCCTTCCCCAAATTGTACATAAGAGTAGGATTATCCAGATAAACTTTATCTACTTTGCCTAGCCCTCTGATGCCACCGACTCCATCGCGTAGTTGGGAGATTAATCCGGATTCCTCGAGATAAAGAAAGTAATCGGATAAATTGTTGCGACTCACTCCTAGCATAATCGCTATGCTACTCATATTCGGTTTGAATGGTACGCTTTGGGCAATGATGGTGAGCAATTGCTTTAGTTTTCGTGCTGTTGATATGCTCATTTCTGAATACTGCGGTATATCAACTTCCAACGTCGTGTTTATTACTTGTTGTAAGCGTATATGAAATTGGTCTTCTTTCGAGAACGGATAATACCCTTTCTCTAGATAGGATTGGAAATAGGCATAAGGACGGAATTTCTCGGGGAGTTCTATGCGGTGCTCTACGATATCGGCTAGTGTATGGGTCTGGATCTCTATGTTGTGAAACATATTAAGATATTCGCGAAATGAAAGCCCTTGCATAGAATAGACGATAGCCCGTCGGCTCAGGTCTGCCGATCCCTTGTTGATATCAAGGATGGAGGAACCTGTGAAGAATATCTTTAGATCTGCGTGATAGTCATACATCAGTTTTAGCTCGCGGGCCCAGTCCTTGTATTTATGGATTTCGTCTATAAGAAGATGGGTCCCTCCTCGCTTGACGAAGTCATCAGCTAAATCCACTAAGTGGTGGCTGGAAAAGTACAAATCATCAGCGTTGACGAACAAGGTCGTATTTCTGTTCAGTTTTTCTTTGGCATATTGCAACATCAAAGTAGTTTTCCCAACGCCACGCGGACCTACTAAGCCCAATAGCCGGTTGTTCCAATTAATGCGGTCGAACATATATCGATGGAATGAGGTAGGTGTAGTACGTAACATCGCATCGAAACTTGTTTGTAACTTATCCATATATTATAATGTTTTCGCAAATATACTAATTTGCACTGTGAATAGTGCATTTTTCGTAAAGAATTGCACTACTTGCGGTGCAATTTATGTTATCTTTTCTTGATTCTTGGTTGCGATCACCCGTTCTGTCGGGTGAAGAGCGAGAGCCGGAGCTATATAGCCGTGGATACGATGTATGACTATTCCTTTTTTTGTATATTCGCCAACTATTACGAATGAAACAGTTATTTATATGGAACAAAAGCAAATCTCTACCGTGAAAACTCATGTCGTATGGTTGGACGTTGTTCGCCTGATCGCGATGTTTACTGTTGTTTGCTGTCATTGTACAGACCCGTTTAATTTCTATCCCGGAGATTCTCCGATTATTGGGAATATTAAGTTTTGGGGAGCTGCCTATGGGGCTTTTCTTCGTCCTTGTGTACCTCTGTTCGTTATGATTACGGGAGCCTTGTTGCTACCGGTCCGGGAAGAGACTTCTATTTTCTATAAGAAAAGGATATTGCGTGTATTCTGGCCTTTCTTGATTTGGTCTGTTATTTATAATTTATTTCCTTGGTTTACGGGGCTGCTTGGTTTGAGGCCGGAACTTATTCTTGATTTTTTCCCTTATTCGGGAGAAGAGGTGACTCGTCAATCGTTGAGTGTGTCTTTAGGCTATATCGCCAGATACCGTTCAATTTCTCATTGTTGGATGTACATATGTGGTATATCTATTTACTGATAGGTTTATATCTTTATTTGCCGATCTTCTCCGCTTGGGTCGAGAAAGTTTCGGATAAGGCGAAATTATGGTTTCTGGCAGGTTGGGGAGTGACTTTGTTTATTCCTTACTATCGGGAATTCGTATCTCCTTACATTTGGGGTGGATGCTCATGGAATGAATTCAGTATGCTTTATTATTTCGCCGGGTTTAACGGTTACTTGCTATTGGGGCATTATCTGAGGAATCATGATTGGTCGTTAGGAAAGATCGTTGGGATAGCATTCCTATGTTTGTCGTAGGCTATGCCATTACTTTCTTCGGTTTCCGCTATACGACCGCTTTGCCTGCTTACACGGAGGAACAGTTAGAGTTATTCTTTTATTATTGTTCTCCCAATGTGGTGATGATGACGATTCCTATCTTCTTACTGGCGAAGAAGGTAAATGTTAAGTCGGATACGATTAAGCGAATGTTGGCGAACTTAACCATATGCGGTTCGGTATCTATATGGTACATTATTTCTTTACGGGACAGTGTGCTGTTGGCGAGAGCCTTGAATATCCCATTGGGTTTACAGATTCCTGCCGCTTCTGTGGTAGCATTCGCTGTATCTTGGTTGATCGTATTGGGTATCAGGAAGATTTGCGGTAAGAAAGCCAAGTATATTGTGGGCTGAATTTATACGTACGTTGCATAGGCTGATACGTATATAGGCGTAGGCCCATGCGAGCGTACGTGTAGGACGATACGTATATACGTGCGAGACCACACGTATATACGTATAAATCATCTTTATTTCTTGGTTACAATCACTCGCTCTGTCGGAGCCAGATGCTCGTTGCGATAGTCTATTTGCTTGACTACATTCTCGGCCAATTCTTGGAATGCCTTTCCTGTGATCGAGTCCGGGTTCAACGCTACCGGCTTACCTTGATCTCCTCCTTCGCAGATACTTTGTACGATAGGAATCTGTCCCAGTAACGGCACGTTCAGTTCCTCAGCTAGGCGTTTACAACCTTCCTTTCCGAATATATAATATTTGTTTTCCGGTAATTCCGCAGGGGTAAACCAAGCCATATTCTCGATCAATCCTAAAACAGGGACATTAACCTTATCTCCAGTGAACATGCTGATACCCTTACGAGCGTCCGCTAAAGCAACCTCTTGCGGCGTACTTACCACCACGGCTCCGGTTATCGCTAGTGTTTGTACCATTGTCAAATGGATATCACTCGTTCCGGGAGGTAAATCGATTAAGAAATAATCAAGCTCACCCCAGTTGGCGTCGCCGATCAATTGCTTCAATGCGTTGCTAGCCATTGCTCCACGCCATAGGACTGCGTCGTTTTTATTTACGAAGAAGCCGATGGATAACATCTTGACACCATAATTTTCGGCCGGCTTGATCAGTTCCCTGCCTCTACCTCTTCCATATAAGGGCGAGCTCTTCTAGGTTGAACATCTTGGGTTGGGACGGCCCGAATATATCGGCATCCAGCAATCCTACCTTATATCCTTGTAAAGCCAATGCGACAGCTAGATTAGCGGCAACGGTACTTTTACCAACTCCTCCTTTACCGGAAGATACGGCGATAATATTTTTTACTTGCGGTAATAATTTATCCGGTTCCGGGCGAGCTAACTGACGGGCTTTTACCGTGATGTTTCCCTTGATATTCACCTCCGGGCTTACATAGGTTAAAATAGCTGTCTCCGCGGCTTTTACTACGGAGCGGATAAACGGATCATTCGGCTTCTCGAATAATAACGAGAAGGTGACATTCATACCATCGATACGAATGTTGTCTTCTACGAGGCCCATGGAAACGATGTCCTTTCCGGTACCCGGGTAACGAACGTTCTTCAACGCCTCAATAATCAGATTCGGATAGATTGTCATATCTGTTGATTTTTTTAAGTCATTCTTTTATTTACCAGAAGCCAAAGCGCTTCGTTTACTGCGATTAAAGCTACGATAAGGATCTAACTCTATTTCTACGTCAGGTTCCACCAATCGTTCCCTTTCCTCACAAACAAACTTGATGTATTTGATGTTTAATCCACGATCCAGCCATTGTTGCTCGTAATAGGTTTTGATGGATAAGATCTCATCCGCCAGATTGGAATGATATAGGTCGTCTGTACTGAACAATACGGGATAATGGTTCGCTTTTACCATCTCGCACGTATAGGTATACATAAAGTTACTATCCGTTTTTAAATGGATAATACCATCTCCGGAAAGGATTTCCCGATACATTTTCATGAAACGGGTTCCGGTCAGACGCTTATTGACCTTTTTCATTTGAGGGTCCGGAAATGTGATCCAGATCTCGGCTACTTCGCCCGGAGCGAAGAAATAGGAAATCAATTCGATACTGGTACGTAGGAAAGCCACGTTATTCATCCCGGCTTCCAGCGATTCTTTCGCTCCGGTCCACATACGTGCTCCCTTGATATCGACACCAATAAAATTCTTATTTGGGAAAAGCTTTCCCAAACCTACGGTATATTCCCCTTTTCCACATCCCAATTCCAAAACAATAGGATGGTCGTTCTTGAAAAAACGTTCATGCCACTGTCCTTTCATATCAAACCCTTTTTCTTGTAGGGCGGCGAAAGGGTATTGGAATACGTGCGGATAGCCCGCCATATCGTCAAACTTAGCTAATTTATTCTTTCCCATGTCGCGAAGATAATACTTAAAAAAATGCTTTTTACGTTTTTTCTACTGTTTTAGATAGGGGTTTTTATGCGTTGGCGAGTCTTTTGAACATATAGGCTGTCAGAAGTTTTATTTGAAAGTGGAGTTGTAACGAATAAAAAGGATATGTTGAGAGTATTTTTTAGACGCCCGATATTTAAGAATCCGAGGTTTGTCGGATTTGTTTGGTTTGCGACGGCCCTTGTCGCTTGCTTATTGAAATTACCTGTGGGAAGGACTTATAATAACTTTATGATTTATAGGGCTTCCTTTTTCCATGCGTTAGAGTTGAAAGACCTTTATATATATTATCCGAATGAATACCACGACCGGTTTTTATACGGGATTCCTTTTACGGCTATAATAGCGCCTTTCTCCCTCTTCTCTCCTTATATCGGGATGTTGCTATGGTGTCTCGCGAATAGCTTGCTGCTTTATATGGCTATCCGTAAACTCGGATTGGCGGATTGGAAACAGGCGTTTGTCATTTGGGTATGCTTGAATGAGTTATTTACGTGTGTTCTTATGCAGCAATTTAACATAGCCATAGCCGGCATGATTTTATTCTCGTTTATTTTTATTGAGCGGAAACAGGAGTTTTGGGCGGCGCTAATGATTGTCTTGGGTACGATGACTAAGATTTATGGCATTGTCGGTCTTGCTTCCTGCTATTCTCAAAACGCCGGATCGCCTTTTGAAAGGACTTATTTTCTGGGGCATAGTCTTGTATGTTCTTCCGATGTTATATACGTCTCCTCAATATGTGGCAAGTCAATACGTGAAATGGTATGAGGTACTTCTCGATAAGAATGTAGAGAATTTATTTACTCCTTATACAAATATCTCTTTGTTGGGGATGGTTCGTAAGATTTCGGGAGTCAATACGTATAGTGATCTCTGGTTGGTTATCCCCGGGCTACTTTTATTTATTGCTCCTTATTTTAGGATAAATCAATATGATAACCGGCGGTTCCGCATGCATTTTCTTTGCTCTACTCTTTTGTTCATGGTTCTTTTAGCTCCGGAACAGAGAATAGCGGATATTTGGGAGCCATGATAGCCGTCTGCCTTTGGTATATAGGTACGCCTACCCGTAAGACGACTCCTGTCTTGAATACGGTACTATTCGTTTTCTGTTTTATTCTGACATCCCTTTCCCCTACAGATATATTTCCCTGTTATATCCGGAAAACGTATGTTATTCCTTATGCGTTGAAAGCACTACCTTGTGTGTTGATCTGGTTTAAGATCGTATGGGAGCAATTGACATTGGATTTTTCAGAGCCGCTTCATCGGCCGAAGACTCTCCCGGGTAAAGAGGAGGCGATCGACCTTATCTTGCCTTGTTATAACCCACAAGAAGGCTGGGAACGTTTGATGATCGAGAAACATGCGGAATTGGTAAAGATGCTTAAAGGTCGCTCACTTCGTTTTATCGTCGTGAATGACGCTTCGAAGAGAGGATTTACGAAGATGCGGTGGGACGTCTTCTGGAGCTCTCCCTGATACGATGATCGTAAGTTATGATACGAATAAGGGAAAAGGAGCCGCTGTTAGGGCTGGCTTGTCTCATTCCACCTCATCCATTACTTTATATACGGATTATGATTTTCCGTATGAGGCGGATTCTATCTGCCGGATGGTAGAATGGTTGGAATCGGGATATGATGTCGTTATCGCCGTGCGGAATCATACTTATTATACCCATTTAAGTACTCGAAGAAAGATTATGAGTTATGCTTCCCGTATATTGAATTTTACGCTTCTAGGATTAACGCATACGGATGCTCAAGGAGGTTTGAAAGGTTTTAACCAGCGGGGAAAATCGTTTTTGGCCTCAACTCAGGTGAATCGCTTTTTATTTGATACGGAGTTTATTTATAAGGCTTCGCAGGAGTCGGATGTACTTATTAAAGACATGCCCGCTGATTTGCGGGATAACGTTCATCTTCCCAATATGCGTCGTGGAGTCCTTGCGGAAGAATTAAAGAACTTATTTTTAATCGCTTGGAGAGGGTAGGAGGATTACAGGGTTGTTAATAACCCTGTTGAAAACCCTGTGAATAACGGAAAAAGAACAAAAGAAAAAAGAGATACCTATTAATAGGTATCTCTCTCTTTTTGCTCTTCCTCTTGGACTTGAACCAAGGACCCTCTGATTAACAGTCAGATGCTCTAACCAACTGAGCTAAGGAAGAATTTTTCGCTCTTTCAAAGGTTATTCCGTAACCCCTTTCTGAAATTGCACTGCAAAAGTACGGGGTATTTTCGAAATATGCAATATCTTTGCGAAAAAAATTACGAAAAAATGAATACAATAGGTTTAGGAAACGCTTTGGTTGACGTTTTATTGAGGCTTGAAAATGATGATGTCCTATCGGAAATCGGGATACAGAAAGGAGCTATGGATATGATTAACAGGGAACAAATGATCGCTATCCGTACAACTTTAGCCGGCTTGCCACGTACGCAAACCCCGGGAGGATCTGTCTGCAACACGATGCGTTCGATGTCTTCTTTAGGGGCGAATTCCGGTTTTATCGGTAAGATCGGGATGATTCGATCGGCGGATTTATGAGGATGCGTTGGAAAAAGCGGGTGTCAGTTCCTATTTTATCAAGACGGACGGACTTACAGGTAGCTGTACGGTGATGATTTCTCCGGATGGGGAACGTACGATGGGGACTTTCCTTGGCCCGGCCCCGACAATAACCCCGGATGAGATCACCGAGGAGATGCTAAGTAAATATCAATGTATTTATATAGAAGGTTACTTGCTCGTAAACGAACCGTTGGTTCGTTCTACGATGGAGAAGGCTAAAAAGTTGGGCTTGAAAGTAGCGCTGGATTTGTCGAACTTCAATATCGTGAATGCTTTTAAAGGAATGCTGGAGGATATCATTCCTAAATATGTGGATATTTTGTTCTCTAATGAGAGTGAGGCTGAGGCTTTTACCGGGCAGAAGGCTGCTGAGGCCGTACATACCTTGTCTGAGTTGGTAGAGGTCTCATTGGTCACTTTGGGAAAGGAAGGTGCCTTGATCGGTAGTCATGGTCAATTTTATTCTGTCCCGGCTGAGGGGGGCAAGCCTGTTGATACGACTGGCGCCGGTGATAACTTCGCCGCCGGATTCTTGTACGGTCAATCCATAGGAGCGTCTTTGGTACAATCCGCACGCATCGGATCGATGTTGGCGGGCTATGTGATCGACGTGGTTGGCCCGGAGATTCCGTATGATAAATGGGAACAAATAAAGTTAAAAGTAAAAGGGATATTGGCTTAGGCGGCGTATTATTCCTTACATTTATGCCGTTAATTAACTAAATATTGTATGTACAGATTGGTTCAACGAAGAGGAATTATAGGTTTATTTTGCTTGCTGTTCGTCGCAAGTAGCGTAGTGCCGGGATGGGCGCAAAAAGATAACCGCTTTGAGGTGAGTAAGAACCTAGACATTTTCAATTCTTTATTGAAAGAAGTAGAGATGTTCTACGTGGATTCAGTGGATGTGGATAAAACCGTTCAGCGGGGAATCGAGGCAATGTTGGCTGGTTTAGATCCTTATACGGAATACTATCCTGAGCAAAAAACGGAGGAATTGAGTCTGATGACGACCGGCGAATACGGAGGTATCGGTTCCTTGATCCGTCAGCGTAACAATGAGGGAGGCGTGATGATTGCCGAGCCTACCGAGGGAATGCCGGCCGATTTAGCGGGTCTGAAGCCGGGCGATCTGATCTTGGCGATTGATACGATCGATGTTTCCAAGGCGACAAACTCCCGGGTCAGCGAGTTATTGAAAGGTGTTCCCAATACGAAGATGGTTTTGACGATCCAACGTCCGGGCGAGAAGAAACCCCGGAAGTTCGAGATTACCCGTAAGCAGATCACGACACCTCAAGTTACTTACTACGGGGTTAAGAATGACAGTATCGGTTATATTTATCTAAAGGCATTTACTATCAAAAGTGCTCAAGAGGTGAAAGAGGCATTCTTGGATTTAAAGAAAAATCATAATATTAAGTCTTTGGTACTGGATTTGCGCGGTAACGGCGGCGGCGTGCTGGAAGGTGCCGTACAAATCGTAGGTATGTTCGTACCGAAAGGCAGCGAGGTGCTTTCAACGAAAGGAAAGATCAAGCAATGGGATCGTACGTACCGAACCTCTACGGAGCCTTTGGATACGGTAATGCCGTTGGCTATATTGATCAATGGAGGTACGGCTTCCGCCGCTGAGATCGTATCGGGATCTTTGCAGGATATGGATCGTGCCGTGTTGGTGGGACAACGTTCGTTTGGTAAGGGGTTGGTGCAAGCTCCTCGTGACCTGCCTTATAATGGGAAAGTGAAAATCACGATGAGTAAATACTATATCCCGAGTGGTCGTTGCATCCAGCAAATCGATTATTCGCACCGGAAAGAGGATGGTAGCGTGGCTGCTATTCCGGATAGCTTGATTCCGTATTCTATACGTCCAAGAAGCGTCCGGTTCGTGATGGGGGTGGCGTACGTCCGGAGTTTGAGGTGAAGGAGCCGAAAGTGCCTACCATGATGTATTATTTGGCGGCGGATACGGTCTTGTTCGACTTCGTTACGGATTGGGTACAAAAGCATAAGACGATCGCTCCCATCGAGGAATTTACGGTTTCCGATGAGGATTTCGAAGCTTTGAAGCAATACGCCAAGTCCAAGAATTTCACCTATGACCGCCAAAGCGAGAAAGTATTGAAGAACTTGAAAGAAGTGGCTGAGTTTGAGGGGTATCTGGAGGAGGATTCTACTGCGTTCAAGGAATTAGAGGCTAAGCTGACTCCGAATCTGGAAAAAGATTTCGATCGTTTCAAGGATGAGGTGAAACGAGTAATGGCCGCCGAGATCGTAAAACGTTATTATTACCAACGAGGAGAGTTGCAAGAAAGCTTGAAAGATGATCTTGTATTGGAGAAAGCGTTGGAGGTATTGGGCGATCCGGATTTATACAGGCGTACATTGAGCGTGCCGGTTGAGTTGGAAGCGGCCACCAAGGTACCGAATAGGCGGGTTTCTGCCGATGCCCATTCAAAGGGCCTTACAATGCCCATTCAAGCGAGCTTACGATGCCCATTGTCAGCTCCCTTGAATGGGCATCGTGCTTTTCCCTCTTTCGCCAGTCTGTTTGGGGGCTTTGAAGCGGATATGCAATACGACCAATTCCGAGACGGTTCCCACCCGATAAGGAGGTCCTGCTATACCAATGCCGGAAGATACATAGAATTGCGTAGGTCCTTTCTTATAATATCCGTACGGGCATTCATACACAAGTTTCATCAGTAGGGGATAAGGCCATAACTGCCCGTTATGCGTATGTCCGTGCAGTCCCAAATCCACCCCATTCATATTCATCTCGGCGAACGACCAAGGTTGATGATCCAAAACGATAATCGGTTTGCCGGTATCCACCCCTTCCATTAACGAATGAAGCGATTTTCGTTTCTTATGGATGAAATCATCCCTCCCTATCAAATAAAAAGTTGAGTCCGGTTGGACCACCGAGTCTATTAGTAGCGTACCTCCGGTCTTTTGCAACCAACGATATTTCGCGTTCCGGTTTGCCCGGTATTCATGATTCCCGTAAATGATATATACTCCCAACGGAGCTTTTAATTGTTTTAAATCATCCTCGATGTGGCGTTTTCCGCAAACCGGGATTCATAATCCATGATATCCCCCGCTAATACCACCATATCCGGATGCTGTGCGTTGCTGAGCGCCACATATTTTTGTACCAAGTCCTTCCCGATAACCTCTCCGATATGTAAGTCGCTCATCATGACAATAGTCAGGCTATCCCGATCCCCCGCGGCTTTGGGCAACGTGATATATACGTTCTTAACAATCGGATTCATTACCGTATGGTATGCGTGAATCATTAAACCGGTAACACCGAATACGATAAGAAAAAACAGGGTTACCTTGGTTTGCTGCCAATGCCCTTTCATCCATTTGGGGAACCATGGCTTGATACGTTGGGAGAGCCTGATCAACTCAAGTACCAAGAGAGATAAAGTGATATAAATGGACGCTATATACCAAGTGTTACAGATGTATTGGATCGTGATTATCACGTTATCAGGTAGTTCATTCCTAAAAATAAATCCGAAAAAATAAAGCGATAGTTCGAGTACGAAAAACAAGATAAAAGGAATCCGGCAACTTTTCTTAGGAGGAAGCGCTTGATATCCTCTCCAGAAAATATACGGATTTAGTAATAGCTGCGCTACGATCGATTGAATAAATACTTTCATCTTTACTCTTTGAATGTAATATTGAACACCACCATCTCGCTGTCCGTTCCGATACGGAAAGGCGGTCCCCACAAAGATAAGCCGGATGAGACATAAATCGTACTATTTCCGATTTTTTTAATCCCGTAACTTAATTCGAACAGATGATCCACGATCCAGTTCATCGGCCATACTTGTCCTCGATGTGTATGTCCGCTAAACTGTAAGTCTACGCCAGCCTCTTCCGTTTTCTCTAAATCGTAGGTTGATGGTCTAGTAAGATAACAGGTTTGCTTTTATCAAGGTTCGCGGTAAGCTGACCTAAAGTTTTCCGTCCTTTGTTATGCCGGTCGTCCCGTCCTACGAGTTGGATCTGATTGGGCAAGATAGCCACGGAATCCCTTAAAAGTACGATGGGCGTCTGCGCTATGAATTTCTCGCTCTCCTCTATGCCACTGATATACTCATGGTTACCCGGTACCATATAAACGCCTAATGGAGCGTATATCTTGGACAGTTCCTCTTCCATATGCTCGTATCGCAGAGGTGCGACACTGTTGTCTATCAAGTCTCCACCGATAAGAACGATGTCCGGGCGTGGGCGTTTATCATATCCACATATCCGGCAAGCATCGTCTTGTTGGTAGCGTATCCTAAGTGTATGTCGCTAATGGCTACGACCTTCAGCGACTGTCCATCGGTATCGGCCGGTTTGTTGATAACCATGTTGATAACTCGTGTATCAGGATGTTGGTAATTATAGTTTCCATATCCTAATAAGCTGAGTGTTAAGAATAAGGATAAATAGAATGAGTATTTGAAACGTAGGTGGAAAAGTCGTAAGATATCAAATACCAACAGGGCCAATACCATGTATAAAGTGAACACGAGCCATCCTGTTCCTACTTGAGAAACTGTTTGAGCGAAAGAAGCCGGCATATCTAGGTTCCTGAATAGAAAACTACTGAAGAATGACAAAGCTCCTCCCCAAAAAACAATGGATAACAATACTTTAACTCCGGTAGACTGGCTTTTCAAAGCCTGTTTTCCCTTTAGATAAATATAAATATTCCCTGCAAGATACAGGATTGGAAGTATGATAAAGAACGATAACATTTCTATTAATTTTCCGCGAAGATAATGAAAACTCTTTATGCGGCAAATGGTATGATTTGCGAAAGACTTTTTCTGCTCGATTTTCACCGCATTATGTCCTCTAATTGTAGTGACATAGCGTGCTGCGTCTCTACGTGGATGTAAATACAGGGCAAGTAAGGATGCGTTGTATTCCAAGACAAATTCCAGACAATAAGCAAGCTAATGACATAGGTGTGTAATGTATTGAGAATTAGTGTGTTTAAAACATGGCTATCTTTCTTTCAAAACACGTATGTGTTTCCGGGAAAAGTCGTACGTGTTTTTCAAAAAAGTCGTACGTGTTTTTCCCGAATCATGCGCTAGGGAACAAGAGCGTATAAAGAAATCTACAATAAGCCTCCCTTAATTGCGATGAGGGGAATAGGTCTTTTTTTGTAATATATAGCCAATTCCTTTTACGGCATCTATTGAAAGCGTGGTATCCCTTTCCAATAACTTACGTAAACGTGAGATACTATTATTCAAGCTATCATGAGCTTCTTGACCTTCCCAAATTTCTTGGAAAGCTTTTCTCTGCTTACCGGTTGATTCAATGGTTCGGATAACTGATAGAGTAACTTGAAATCTTTGGGGCTTAATACCTTTAACAACTCTTGTTTATAGAATAATTGATGTGTGGAAAGTTCCAGCTGATAATCTCCAATAGATATGATATATGTCTTGAATACCGCTTAACGTGTTGGCGTAACAAACCTTGTATCCTTTGCTGGGAAACTCATTTATAGGCTCTACCGCTAAAAATGTTTTTTGGATATTTCTGCTGTCTCAAATCGAAGAGTCTATTTATAACAAGACTTTTTTTACGGTGAAAACAACCTTGATCAAGTTATTATTGGGTTACTATAATCCGGTAGAAGGCGATATCCGGGTGGGTGGAGATGATTTGTGATCTTTCAGCCTTTTATGGTGGCGTGACCAATGTGGCGCAGTGATGCAAGACGGTTATCTGTTCTCAGAGTCGATCGCACGCAATATCGCCGTGGATGACGGTGAGATTGATAAATCTCGCTTGTTATTGGCAGCCGTATCGCTAATATAGAGGGATTTATCGAGCGTTTACCCTCTTTCCTGATTCGCTGGGGGAATACGATTTTGGTGGTGATCTTTGCGTTGCTGGCTTTGATCTTCGCTTGGAGCGTGTGTTTTTAATGTGACTACTGGCATGCCCCATAAGGAGTAGTGGCGTAAGTACGGCAGTAGTGGTGTTGGCTTATGGGACTACTGCCGTGAGGCGATGGGGGTACCCCTGTTATTTAGCGTAACCCACGGGATGATTAATCATTGGGATTTGGGAGTCGGATAGCTAACACTTTTTTCAAAGCATCTGCCTCCATGCTACCTCGGGGAACTGTTACCAAGCCGCATCCGGAACAGAACAAGGCGATATTCTGAGAGACCAGCCCGGCATCTAACGCTCCAAAACGCTCTCGTAATTGCGGTGTACCTACATTGCCGAATTTGGAAACATCAGAAACCATCAATAGACAAGCGGGAGCTGAGTTCACGGAGGTTTGCTTTCCTCCGATCAGTGGACGGTGGTCACCTTCGCTACCGGGTTCAGTTGATGGGCTTTCGGATCATACAGATAAGCACCCTCTTCCATCAATACGTAAACATCCACGTCTTGTTTGTTCAAGGCAGAGGCGGCGGTACGTTTCCCGTCCTTGCGATTGATCCCAATGGCGGCCCACATCAAATCGGAAAGATCTTGTTGGCTGAGTTTCTTGTTGGCGAACTCACGCTCGGAGTGACGATTTGCCAGGGCTTCCATCACCGAAGCGCCTCGGGTCTTGTCGGGAGCGTTCAACTTAATGGCTTTTAAACTTTGGGCTTGCAGACTCGTCAAACCCAACATCAAAGTGGCTAATACACAAAAGATAGTTCTCATGACATTGTATTTTAAAGAATTACGAATGCAAAAATAACATATATTCGTTTTCTCAAAGATTCCTAGAATTATTGTGCAACCTGTTTTACTTGA
>ENA-OQAA01000657-OQAA01000657.1-human-gut-metagenome-genome-assembly--contig:-NODE-657-length-22284-cov-2.419010_pt1 | contig 22284 bp, 27 predicted proteins | sample MGYA00242489_ERZ504515 | MGnify/ENA primary metagenome ERZ504515 (study PRJEB26092, sample SAMD00036237) | human gut metagenome | host: Homo sapiens | study: EMG produced TPA metagenomics assembly of... | reverse complement strand
GAAGAACCTTCTGAAGTGTGTGTAAATACATGGGAATGCCATCTATTGGAAAAACAGCTTGTTGCTGCCAAATCTTCTGCTGTTTCCCGCCGCCAGAATAACAATAGAAATATCCTGTTTCAGGCTGCCGCATACGGCCCAAATGCCATGTTTTCTCAGTCTCTGTACTATTTTATCCGGCAAATTCCTGTCACTAAGAACATCCTCTTTATTTAAAAACACTCGAAATCCTCTGTGTCCCACGGACTTACGAAGTCCCTGGTCTGACTTTGCAATCCGTATGATATCTTCCTCCGTAATCTTTTCCTTTGAAGATTTACCCAGAAATTCTGCCGCTGATTTCGGTCGGTGAACTGTGTCTTTGATTGCTTTTCCCAGACAGTTCCAGTCCAATCACGCCGATCACAAGATCGGTCATCTCCGGAATTACCGGCTCCCAGGCTGCCGGAACCTTTAAAGGCAGACGTCTGGCTCCGTCTGCCTCAATAAGGATTACATCACATTCTTTTTTCAGTTCCTGAAGCTGCTCCTCCGGAAGCGCCTGAAGCTTTCCTGTAAACAGTTTTCCGCTTTTGTTCTGCTCTTCGGAAGCGCTGCAGTGCGTACCTGAGGATCCCTGAATATTTTCCGGCTTTTTCCAACTTTTTTCTTCCCGTTTTTCCATACAGGCAGCTACCGTATAGCCGTACTTTCTGAGATTTTCCCTGACTTTATTCAGTTCTCCGTCTCTGGCAAAGGGGCGTTCCGGCTCAAAAGCTATGTGAGTGGTGGTGGTAACAATGACCTTTTTTTCCCTGCTCTGCCAGTTCCTCTGCAAGCCGGAAGATCAGGCTTGTTTTTCCACCGCCTCCCACAACTGAAATGATCTTTTTGCTATTTACATCAATATCCAGAAGTTCAGTAAGTCTCATAATCCTGTTCCTCGATCACCTGATAATTGTATTCCTGCCTTTTCCTCTCCGGTTAAAGCATCCGTCATACAGCAGGCAGGTTTCTTCATCTCCTTCTGTTCAGGGAACAATTCCTTCTGACAGAAGAATTTCCACAACAGTTCCCGCTATGCATCTTGCTTTATCAGAATGGTATTGCAGTTTTTTTTCTGTTCTTTCCGTGGGTCAATATCCGCGATCTTCATTCCTTCCGATACCTGATACTCTTCCCGGATCATTCCTCTTAATACTCCTGAAATTGTGGCAAAGACAGGAATTTCTCTGTTTTTCTCTGTACTGATGACAGCAATTACCTGATCCTTTTCTACCAGATCGCTGATCTTCGCCCGGCTGTGTATCGTACCCGCTGCCGGAGAATGAATCACTCGTTCTTTCCCATAACCTCCGATCATTCCCGGAATCCCTGTATTGGGAGCTGCCCAGCCCTCTTCCACGATCCTTCCAAGATCATGGCCTCTCTGAGTCTCCACCACATAATCCACATCTCTACCGGCCAGAAACCCAGGTCCCAGAGCAATGGTAAGAGGCGCCATTGCCCTGTTTGTGCCGAGATTTTTTTTTGCAAGAATAGCGTCGATCACTGCTGCAGGATGAAGTTTTTTGATAGCTTCTCCTGTCTCATCTACCAGAAGAGGAATCTCGCCCATTTCCCATATTCCGGCACACTCACCCACATCCTGGATCCTGTGGCTTAAAACGCCCTCACAAATGCCTCTCCGTCATAAACAGCCTCGCAGAAAGACACCTCCCGGCGGATCGCGCTGGGTCTGGCGCTTTCAAGAATCAGCACCCGGTATCCGCAGCGGTAAAGTCTGTGGATCACTCCACTGGCAAGATCACCGCCTCCGCGGACAACCAGTATGTTATTCTGTGTCATAAATCAAACTCCTTCAGTCTCCTGCTGTTCAAGCATTACTTTTTCTACTGCATTTACAATATTCTGGTATCCGGTGCAGCGGCACAGATTACCTGACATGTGTTTTTTGATAGCTTCTCTTGTAAGTACCTCGCCCCGCTCCAGAAGCACCGTTGCAGACATAACAAAGCCCGGTGTGCAAAAACCGCACTGGATTGCTCCCTCCTCAATAAAAGCCTCCTGAATACGGGTAAGATCCCCGTTCTTTTCCAGACCTTCCAGGGTACGGATATTTTTTCCCTCCGCCCACACTGCCAGATAAATGCAGGAGTCAATAGTCTCTCCGTCAATGATCACTGTGCAGGCTCCGCATTCTCCTACCTCACAGCCTTTTTTTTACGGAAGTAAGACCCAGACGGTTTCTAAGCATGTCAAGCAGAGACTCTCTGGGATCCACATACTCGGCTACTTCTTTTCCGTTTACCACACATCTGACCAGAACTTTATCTTTGATCATTTTCTGTCACCTCCTGCAAGCTCTATGGTACGCTTCAGCGCTCTTTTTGCGATTTCTCCGCCGATCTGCAGACGGAACTCCCTGGATGCCCTCCAGGAATCTCTTGGGTTGATCTCCTGACGGATGCTCTGCTCTGTCATTTCATACAGTTTTTCGCTGATTTCCTGTCCTTTCAGCGCTGCTTCTGTTTTTTCACACCGGAAAGGAACCGGAGCCGCTACGCCAAAGGTAATGCGCACATCTTCCAGAATATTTTTTTCTGTATTTACCTTACTTACCACGGAACAGCTTAAGGTTGCAATATCCATGGCTTTTCTCATGGAATACTTAATATAGTTTCCATGATAACCCTGGTATTCCTTTGCAGGAATGATCACATGGGTAAGAATCTCTCCTCTTTTCAGATCCACACGGCCCGGACCCAGGTAAAAATCACGGACCGGAACGGTTCTTCCGTTGTTTCCATCCTCAATGCGAAGAAGGGCATTCAGAGAAAATACCGTAGGCGCGCTGTCTGCGCTGACTGCACCATTACAGATATTTCCTCCAATGGTTCCGATATTCCTGATCTGAGGTCCGCCCACCTGATCTACAGCTTCTCCCAGAACCGGAATGTTTTCCTGAATCACAGGGTCATTGGTAATATGGGAAAAAGTAGTTCCTGCGCCTATATAAATATCTCCGTTTTCTTTTTTTGTGATACCGTTCAGTTCTTTAATGTCACGGATACTCACAAGAGAGGTTCCTGCCATTTTCCCTTCCCGGATCTTAATCAGTACATCGCTTCCGCCGGAGATCACTCTGGTATCCGGATGTTCCTTTAAAAGCCTGACGGCTTCCTCTATTGTGCTGGCATTATAGTAATTTTCAATATCATACATGATTCCGTTCCCCCTTTCAGATCAGTCCGGCTTTTTTGAATCCCTCGATCAGCCGCTGAGGCGCCAGAGGAATTTCATTAAATGCCACGCCGGTAGCATGAAGAACCGCGTTACGGATCGCAGGAGCTCCCGGAATTGCAGGCGGTTCACCTAAAGCTTTGTTTCCGTAAGGTCCCATGGGGTCATCCAGTTCCACAAAATCTGCCTTGATATCCGGTGTGTCTAAAGCTGTCATCAGCTTGTAATCCAGAAGATTGCCGTTAAGAGGCCGTCCTGTTTTTTCGTCCAGAACAAGCTGCTCGCTTAATCCATAGCCCATGCCCATGGACATGCCTCCGTGCACCTGCATCTGGGCAAGCTGCGGATTCAGAAGCTTTCCGCTGTCATGGACATTGATGATGTTAAGAATCTGTATGGTTCCAAGCTTCATATCCACTTCCACCTCTGCAAAGCAGCAGCCTGTGGCAATGGTATTTTTCTTCACCTGTGTGGACACCTCTGCTGTCAGCACAGAGGAATTGCTGAGACTGTAATAGGCTTCCTGTGCCAGCGCCTCCAGAGAAAGTACCTGTTCCTCTCCTGCGTAGATCCAGCCGTGATCCAGAGACAGTTCTCTTGTCTCCTGCTCCGGAAGAAGGGTTTTGGCATAGTCCAGAATCTTTTGGAGAAGTTGTTCTGCGCACTGCTTCACAGCTGTTCCGGTAACAAAGGACTGGCGGGATGCATATGCGCCTGTGTCAAACGGCGTCACATCGGTATCCTGTACTGTGACAATATGGACGTTCTCCACATCCATGTGAAGTGTCTCTGCCGCCATCTGAGAAAAGACGGTATCTGCTCCCTGGCCGATCTCTGTAGCTCCGATCTGAAGCTGAACGCTTCCGTCCTGGTTCATGGAAAGCCGGGCGCCTGCAATTTCCAGTGAAATGGGCCATACACCTGTCTTATAAGAAAACAGTGACATGCCAACGCCCCGTCTTACAGAACCTGTCTGATCTGCATATTCTTTTCGCTTTTCATCCCAGTGAATATATTCCGCGCCTTTTTCCAGGCACTGGAAAATCCCGTTTGTATTGGCTGCAATAGGCTTCAGATAAGCGTCCTCATAATATCCCTGAATCAGATTTTTCCGCCGGAATTCAAGAGGATCCATATGAATCTCCGCCGCCACATCATCCATCAGACATTCAATGGCAAAGGCTGCCTGAGGAATGCCGTAGGCACGCATGGCTCCGGCTGTAGGGGTATTGGTATAAATGGTATAAGCCTCGCCTCTGGTATTTGGGCAGGCATACTGAAGTCTCCATGCAGTAAGACCGTTGGCGGCAATGGCGTGACCATGGGATGCATAAGCCCCCTGGCTGGAATATGCTTCATATCTTTTGCAAGCAGATGACCTTCCTTATCCACGCCTGCAGTGAGATCATACTCAATAGAATGACGGGTTCTTGTATTGCAGAAGGTTTCCTCTCTGGAAACCTCAAGCTTTACAGGACGGCCGCCTACCTGAGTAGTCAAAAATGCATTCAGAGGCTCATAAAGCACATCCTGCTTGTTTCCGAATCCACCTCCGATATACGGTTTGATCACCCTTACCCTGCCCCAGGGGATTCCCAGAGCCTGGCCGATCACACGGCGGACAATATGAGGGATCTGCGTGGAAGTAACTACAACGATCCTTCCCTTTTCCATATAGGCAAAGGAAATGGGATTCTCTATATGACAGTGCTGGACAATGGAGGTCTTGTAGCTTCTTTTCACAACTGTATCAGACTGCTCCAGGCCTTCATCACGTTTCCGATAAAAAGTTGGAACGGGCAAGTACATTGTCTTTTTTTTCAAAATGAATGGGAGGATTGCTTCCGTACATGGATTTTCTGGGATGGATCTCCACCGGATATTCCTCATATTCAACCTTGATCAGCTTCAGCGCCCTGGACGCAGTTACTTCATCCTCTGCCACAACGGCAGCAATATCATCGCCATAATAGCGGATACGTCCTGTAAGGATATTTCTGTCCGCAATATCCTGATGAGCAGGCTCCACAGACCAGGGATGTCCCGGTGTGGGATAGCAGTGATCCGGCACGTCTTTAAAGGTAACTACCTTTACCACTCCGGGAAGCGCCTCTGCCTCACTGGTATCAATAGATGTTACGATCCCGTTTCCAATGGTGGAGTGAAGGACCTTGGCAACCAGAGCGCGGTTGAGAATCAGATCATCTGTAAATTTTGCTCTGCCTGTAACTTTTTCATAAGCATCTACTCTTGGAATACTTTTTCCAACCATTTCTTCACCTTCTTTTCCTTTTCTACATGAATTCTCCCATACTGTCTGAGATTTCCCTGAAGCTTTTAGAATATGGAAAAAGCCAGACTGCGTCCAGGGAGTGTGTGTTCCCCTCAGGACGTATGTCCGGCTCCGAACCATGCTACTTTCTTATAATATGTATCCTGAGTCAGAATAAGAACATCAGGAACCATTTCCTTTTATTCATTTTAACATATTATAAGGGTTTTTTCCATTGATTTTTAGTGTTTTTTCTTGAATTATTTTAAAATAATCCCTCTTGTATCCCGGATCACATTCCGCGGACATTTTACCGCGCAGTTTCCGCAGGCAAGGCAGAGCTCGTCATTGATCACCGCCACATTGTCCTGAACCTCCACAGCGTCTGCCGGACAGTTTCTGGCGCAGATCCCGCATCCGATGCAGCTTGCTTCACAGGCCTTTTTTGCCGCTGCTCCCTTATCCTTATTGGAACACTTTACGATAAAAGGATTGTCTGTCAGATGAATAAGGATGATTTCCTGAGGACAGGCCTTCACGCAGAGGCCGCATCCGATACACCTGCTTTCCTCAATTTCAGCCACACCATATTCATTATAAAAAACCGCGTCCTTTCTGCAGACCTCAATGCAGGAGGAACAGCTCATACAGCCGTATGTACAGCTGTGGCAGCGTTCTCCGCCGTCACATGCAACATAAGCTGTCTTTTTCGGAAATCTTGCCATAGATCATTCCCCCTTTTTCTTTCTCTCATACGGCGTATTGGCAAGCGGAAGGCTTGTGCGGTACTGACCGTCATATTTATAGTAAGCCCCTGCTATAGCCGGCGCCGTAGGAATGGAGGTGATCTCTCCGATGCCGATGGCTCCCTCTGCTACCTTTAAGCCTTCTTTTTCTACAATGATGCTTTCCACCTCCGGAGCCTGGTTTGCCCGGAAAAGTCCCAGCGTTCCATATTTATTCTGAGGTCTGCAGTCCTTCAGTCCATACTGCTCTGTGAGAGCAAAGCCTGTGGACATGAGCACTCCGCCCTCGATCTGGCCTTCTACAGAAAGAGGATTCACTGCCCGTCCCACGTCGTGGGCTGCCACTATTTTTTCAATCCTTCCGTTTTTATCCAGAATGCACACCTGAGTTGCGTACCCGTAGGCCACATGAGAAACAGGATTTTTTACATCAGAACCCATGGCATCTGTTCTGGCAAGATATTCGCCCAGATATTCCTGTCCCTCCAGCTCCTCCAGAGTTTTATAAGCAAGCTCTTCTTTCAGCTTCTCACAGGCGCGACGGCAGGCTTCCCCTGTAACAAGAGTCTGTCTGGATCCGGAAGTGGTTCCGGAATCCGGCGCATTATACGTATTGGAAGCATCATAATAAATCTGCTCTCTTTTCAGTCCCAGCTTTTCTGATACCATCTGTACCAGTACCGTTCCAAGTCCCTGTCCAATGCAGGAGGCTCCTGAGTGGATCTCTACTTTTCCATTGTGCACATACAGCTTACAGCGTCCCCAGTCCGGAAGCCCGACGCCCACACCGGCATTTTTCATGGCGCAGGCAATTCCTGCATAAGGATGGCTGTCATACACTTCCTTTACCGCTTCCAGAGTCTCTGCAAGTCCGGTGGAATCATCTACAAGCTGACCGTTTGGAAGCTCCTGTCCCGGACGGATCGCGTTGCGGTAGCGGATCTCCCAGGGAGAAATGCCAACCTTTTCTGCCATTTTTGTAAGAAGCATTTCCACTGCAAAGCAGGTCTGGGTAACGCCAAACCCGCGGAAAGCTCCGGCAGGTGGATTGTTTGTATAGTAGGCTTTTCCGTCAATATCAAAATTCTGGTAATTATAGGGACCGGAGGCATGGGTACAGGCTCTCTGAAGCACAGGGCCTCCCAGAGAGGCATAGGCTCCGGTATCTGCTATAACAGCTGCTTTCACACCCTGAATGATACCGTTTTCATCACAGCCCATAGCAAATTCCATGTCCATGGGGTGGCGTTTGGATGGATCAGAATACTTTCCTCACGGGTAAGCTTTACCTTTACCGGGCGTTTGGTAAGATAGGCGATCATGCCTGCGTGATGCTGGACCGTCACGTCTTCTTTTCCTCCGAATCCGCCGCCTACCAGCTTATTGCGCACCTTTACCTTTTCAGCCGGAAGTCCCAGAAGCGCCATACATTCATGCTGGGTATCGTACACACCCTGGTCTGAAGAATAAATGATCACCCCGTCCTCTCCGTCCGGCTTTGCCACAGCGCACTCCGGCTCCAGAAACGCATGCTCTGTCCACGGTGTCCGGAATTTTTCTGTAAGAACATAGGCGGATCCGGCAATGGCTTTTTCCGCATCGCCACGGTGCACGTGCCAGTGGGCCAGAAGATTTCCGTCTTCGTGAACCAGAGGAGCATCCTCTTTCATTGCTTCATAAGGATCACGAACCATGGGCAGTTCTTCATATTCTACTTTAATCAGCTTTTTAGCCTTTTCCACAAGCTCCGGTGTCTCTGCCGCAACAAGAGCGACCGCATCTCCCAGATAATGAGTGATCTTTCCAACAGGGATCAGTCCGTCCCAGTCCTGCTTCAGATGCCCCACCTTTACGCTTCCGGGAATGTCCTCTGCTGTAAAAACCCCGATCACTCCGGGCAGCGCTTTTGCCTTTTCTGTGTCAATAAATTTTACCAGAGCTCTTGGATAGGCGGAACGAAGAGCGCTTCCGTAGATCATGCCCTCCTCATAGATATCGTCCGGATACTGGCCATAGCCCAGAACCTTTTCACGGACATCCACTCTGGGCACACGCTCTCCCAGCTTCCAGGCATACTCCCTCTTTTCGGGAAGTCCTTCTCTTTTATATTTTGCGGCAAGGAGAATACCGTCTATGATTTTTTTGTAGCCTGTACAGCGGCAGATATTGTTGCGGATCGCATGAGCCGCCTGAGCGCGGGTAGGATCCGAATTCTGGTCAATAAGCCCCTTGGCGCTGATCACCATGCGGGAATACAGAATCCGCACTGCACTGCGCCTGCTTCTCCGACGCCCGGTCATAAATCTCTTTTTCTTCCTCAGAAAGTCCTTCCACAGTTATAATATGCCTGCCTTCCATCATAGAAAGAGAAGGAATGCAGGCTTCTGCGCTTTCCCGTCGATCAGTACATGACAGGTTCCGCAGGCGCCTTCGCTGCATCCGTCTTTTACTGAAGTAAGATGAAGCTTATCACGAAGAAAACGAAGAAGCTTCATATCCTTTTCTTCCTGATATTCCTTTCCATTTACATAAAAACTGAACATAACCTTCCTCCTGACATATATTCAGCACGAGCGCGTCCCTGCACAAAACACAGAGACACGCTCTTTTTCACTTCATTTCAGATCCTGTAATCATTTAAACAGCAGATAGGAATAATCGTCGATCACAGCACAGATCAGCGCGCGGATTCCGCCCGGCACCTTATCTTCCGGATCGTCTGCCTTACACTCTGTTACATTTCCAAGGAATCTCACTCTGCATTCCTTTGTGTCTGCATTCAGTACAGCAAATCCGTCATTTGTGCTGTCATCCATATCCTCTGGTTTTGCAAACAGTGTAAATTTATCTTTGTAAGGAGCGCTTGCATACGGACAGAAGGTCCTGCAGTTTCCGCACTCATTACACATATAATCCACGTGGATCACCTGAGCCATTTCCATTCCGGGTACTTTAACGGAGATATTTGCTCTGTTTGGACATACATCCACACAGTTTTCACATACCTTGCTGCAGGAAAGACATCTTGCACTTTCTTTTGCAGCGTCCTTCTCTTCTTTCAGAACGCCTTTCTTTTCATAGCACTCTGTTTCTGTACCTGTAACTGCTCTGTCAGAAACAACTTCTCTGCCAAGGATTGCTTTTGCAACAAGCTGTGCGTCGCGGATACCTTCCACGATAGTTGCAGCGCCTCTGGCGCCGTCGCCGGCCAGATATACATCTTTTACGCTTGTTTCCAGAGTTTCCTGATCAAGCTTTGCTTTTCCTCTTTCATTTACATTGATGCCGTTGGCCTCATAGAACTCTGCAGGCACTTTTTCTCCAACAGCTACGATCACAGTATCCGCAGGCACTTCCACCATCTCATCTGTCTCTGTAACTCCTGCTCTTCCGGAAGCGTCCATTGTGCCAAGCTCCATTTCCTGCAGATAAGAGTTCCGTTTTCAAGGCTTACCGGAGACAGAAGCTCTTTAAACTCAACGCCCTCTTCCAGAACCTCCAGAAGCTCCTCCTCTGCTGCCGGCATGTAGCGTTTTGTTCTTCTGTAAACCAGATATACATGCTCTACGCCTTCTGTACGTTTTGCCGCTCTGGCTGTATCCATGGCTGTATTTCCGCCGCCGATTACAACAACGTTCTTTCCAAGATCCACTTTTCCGTCATTTGACTTAAAGTCGGCAAGAAATTTAAGGGCATTTACTGTCTCGCCTTTTTCCAGCTTCAGTGTTCCCGGTTTATTCGCTCCGGTGGCAACGATCACCGCGTCATAGCCCTGCGCTTTTACATCAGCCACAGAAGTGATCTCGGTATTTGTGCGGATTTCCACACCCATTTTTTCAATAAAGGAAACGTCTTTGTCAATAGCTGTCTCAGGAATACGGAATCCCGGAATCACATAACGGATCACACCGCCGAGTTTTGCTTCTTTTTCAAAAATCGTCACAGAAGCGCCTGCTCTTGCCAGGAAGTAAGCTGCAGCGATACCTGCCGGGCCGCCGCCTACAATGGCTACTTCTTTCCGTTACTCTCTCCGGCACGGATCTCGCCGATCACCTCGTCATAGCCGTTCTCTGCTGCCAGAAGCTTTGTTCCGCGGATATTTACAGACTCATCATAAAAGTTTCTGGTACATTTATACATACAGTTATGTGCGCAGAGAGTTCCTGTAATAAACGGAAGGGCATTTTTATCAAGGATCGCACGAAGCGCGTCCGCGTATTTTTCCTCTCCTGCAAGCCCAATGTATTCCGGAATATCCTGATGAATGGGACATCCGCCCTGGCATGGAGCAAAATAACAGTTCAGAAGCGGAACTTCCTCCTCGTTTTTTCTGTTTGGAAGAGGCTTGATATTTTTTACATGGCGAGGATCTTTCTTTGCGTCCTCAGCCAGCTTTTCAAGAGCCTCCACGTCAATGCCGTCCCATGGCTTCACTCCGTCCGCCATGATCTTTTCTGCCATCTGGGAGAATCTCTGGTATCCTCCTGTTTTTAAAATGGTTGTTGCAACTGTTACCGGCCATACGCCGCAGCCAACGATCCTGTCAATATTATAAAAATCAGCTCCGCCGGAATATGCAATACGGAGTTTTCCGTCAAATTCTCTGGAAAGCTTTGCAGCCAGAGAAATAGACAGTGGGAACAGAGCCTTTCCGGACATGTACATCTCTTCGCTTGGAAGCTCGTTTCTGGTTACGTCTACCGGGAAGGTGTTTGTGATCTTTACGCCAAAGGCAAGGCCCAGTTGGTCTGCCAGCGCCTGGAGACGTTTAAACATCGGGACAGCGTCTTTATACTGCAGGTCATCCAGGAAATGGAAATCGCCGAATGCCATATAGTCATAGCCCATTTCATCCATGGTCTTTCTGGCAAATTCATAGCCCAGAAGCGTAGGATTACATTTGATAAATGTATTCAGATGTTTTTCTTTGTAAAGATGATTTGCAATACTTTCAATCTCATTTGGAGGACATCCGTGCAGGGTGGAAATTGTTGCAGAATTACAGATCTCTGACGGAATTGCTTCAATATCCTCTTTTGTCACATGCTCAAACTGATCCACATGGTCAAGAAGCCATGTTCTGCACTCCTTAAATACTTCTGTATCCCTGGCTTCCTTCATGCAGTTGATAAAAGTATCAATCTTTTCTTCTTTAATTCCTGCAAGATCATAGCCTACGGAAATATTAAACTGGAAGCCGTCTGTTCCTCCAAGACCAAACTCCTTTGCCATTACATGAAGAATAAACCATGCTTTAATATATTCTCCCATAGCCTGAGGCACATAGAGCTCTGTGGACCACTCGCAGTTATAGCATTCGTCCTCTGCCAGGATACAAGGACGGTTAATGCAGGCTGCCAGCTCATCGCCGTCCATTTTCTGAACAGTTTTCAGCTCAAAGAATCTTGCTCCTGCATAATAGGAAGCCACAATATTCTGAGCCAGCTGTGTGTTGGGGCCTGCTGCCGGGCCGATGGGAGTCTCAAGATTTCTTCCGAAAATCTCCATATCCTTTGCCGTATCTGCCTGATAAGCCCTGTGTACGCCAAATACAGTTCCTTTTTCCTTATGTTCTGTTAAAACCCAGTCCATTAACTGTCCAAAAGACATACAGGTCATTTTTTCACTCATAATTATCCTCCTGTCATCCGGTTTCTCCGGTCATTTTTCTTATTTTCCGAAATTGATATCATCTGCAAGCTCTTTTGCGGACTGACGGCAGTCTGCCATGATCTTTGCCTCGTCGCACACAAGAACTTCACGATCCTTCATCAGAACCTCCCCGTTACATACTGTAGTCTGAACCATGCTTCCGTTTACGCCGAACAGAAGATGTCCGTTGGTGTTGTCTGCGCGCATTGGCGTCAGAGGATCATATCCGATCACGATCACATCTGCTGCGGCTCCCGGCTTGAGAACGCCAAGCTCTTTTTTAAAGTAACGGTTGGCAATTTTTGCATTTCCCTCAAAAAGCATCTGCGGAACCTCGCCCCATGCTGCGTTAGGGTCACAGAGATGATGTTTGTGAAGAACGTTTGCCACTTTCCAGGACTCCATCATATCATGAGTATATCCGTCTGTTCCAAGTCCCGTAACGATTCCCTTGTGTACCAGAGCCATGGTAGGAGGGCATCCGCAGGCATTGCCCATGTTAGATTCCGGATTATGTACTACCATAGTATCTGTATCTTTAATGAGATCCATCTCATGTTCATTAATATAAATGCAGTGACCCAGAAGAGTTTTCGGTCCCAGAATATTCCAGTCATAAAGACGGTCAACAATACGCTTGCCATGCTCCTTTAAACACTGATGAAGATCATAGATTCCCTCTGCAACATGGATGTGATAGCCGACGCCTCCGGCTTAAGCTCATTGCACAGCTCCATTGTCTCATCAGAGATGGTAAAGGATGCATGCATACCCATCATTCCGGCGATCATATCGCTGTCATCTGCAAGAGCATGTTTGATAAAGTTTACGTTTTCCATAACAGATTCTCTGGATTTTTCCATTCCGTCACGGTCTGAGATCTCATAGCAGAGACAGGTACGGATTCCAAGATCTTTTGCCGCTTCCTCAATGGCATTTAAGGAACCTGTAATATGTCCGAAGCTTGCATGATGATCAAAAACAGTTGTCACACCGTTTTTTATAGAATCAATATAAGTAGCATAAGCGGAAAGCTTTGTCTGTTCCAGAGTCAGATGACGGTCAATGGTCCACCACTGTCCGTCCAGGATATCCAGAAATCCCTGAGGATTGTATCCTTTAATACTCAGTCCTCTGGCAAAGGAGCTGTAAATATGTTCATGGGCATTGATAAACGCAGGCATGATCACTCCGCCCTTTGCATCAATAAACTCTGCATCCGGATAAGCTTTTTTTACTTCTTCTGTTCCGCCTGCCATAACGATGGTGCTTCCGTCCATTGCCACTGCACCGTTTTCATAAAAGGTATTGGACGCATCTCGTGTAATCATTCTTCCATTTCCAACAATCTTCATATTAAATCCTCCCTGTCTTGTAAAAATCTCCCAACTGTATACAAATTTCATCCTGTCATTTTAGGAATTTTATACTATTAATGTATCACACTTTTTCCTGTATTTCAATAGTAAATCTAAAAAACATTTTTTTATTCTAAAAATTTTTGTATATCAAGTATTGTCCGCTTTCCGGGTCAATACAGAATTATATTCCAGGAGTTTCTCTGCAATAAAAAAAACTGTTCCGGCAGATATTCCGCATATTTTTCATGGAATATTTTGCCGCAACAGTTTTTATAATTCATTTATTAATTCCAGGACTTTTCTGTTCCGGTTCCACAAAACCGGATCTGCCTTCACCTGATATCCGCATCCGTTTTTTACATGCCAGTCATAAAGCTTCGCCCTGGATATCCGTAAGCCTCCATAATGTTCATAATGGTTCCCCCGTGAACCACTACTGCCGCCCTGCTGATGTGACTGCGGAAACAGGCACTTACAACCCTCTGGAACCCTTCCAGAGTACGTTTCTGAAATTCTTCTCTGCTTTCTCCATTTGGAAAAGGCAGAATCCCACCGCTGTCTACCCAGGCCTGATAATCCGGATTTCCGGATAATTCCAGATAGTTTTTGTTCTCAAAGTCTCCAAAGTCACACTCTGCAAGCTGGTCTATGATCCTCAGCCTTTTTTCCGGAAACAGGATCTCTGCTGTTTCCCTGCACCGCACAAGAGGACTTACGAATACAGCTTCCGGCTCCGGATAGAAAAATTCCTTCAGCTTCTCTTTGCCTTCTTCACACAGAAGTTCGTCTGTTTTTCCAATATACCTCTGATAACGGTTCCCTTCTGTCATTCCGTGACGGATCAGCCATATCTCAGTCATGTTTGATCACCGTACCGATACCGCAGACCACTCTGGTTACTTTTCTGCTGAAGGAAGCAAGCTTCGTACATGTTCTTCCCACAGCCTCCCGGTAAGCTCTCTGAAAAGCGTCAACAGGAACCACTCCGTATCCAACCTCATCTGACACCAGAATTACCTCCGGGTTTTTCCGGATCAGCTCTTCTGCCAGAGCTTCCACGGAGCTTCCTTGTTCCATTTCTTTTTTTATAAATTCATGAAAGCCCACAACGCCCCTGGCGGAAAAAAAGTTCTTCTCTGGAGATTTCGTTTCCCTTTACCCAGGAAATTCCCGGATACATTTTTTCTGCAAAAGCTGCCTTTCCCTGAAAGGCGCCTCCAATTACCATTTCCATACTCATCCTTCTCCTTTACCTATATAAGAATCACTGACAGCGCCGCTGTCACCAGCACTATTGCCAGCTCACAGAGACAGAGAAACCAACCGGAAAGATCCCCTGTAGTTCCGCCGAAATACTTCATTGCCATATATCTGTAATATGCAAAAACTCCTGCTGCCGCAAAAAAAGCCGCTGTTCCCATAACAGGCTCTGTCCGGATCATAAGCGCTGCAAGAATGATCAGATAACAGATCAGAGTGTTTCGTACCGGAACGTCCTCGGATTTTTTTGAAAATTCTGCAACCGTTCCATCCTCTCTGGCCTTTGGAAGAGTGATCACACCCAGTCCGGAAAAACATCTGGATACCATAAATCCAAAAGCAACGATAATCATAGCCTGTCTGTCAAAGCAGATCTCGCTGTACGCGCCAAGCCAGCAGAGAAAATAAACGCCTGCCGTGATCACTGCAAAGGCTCCCGCATTGGAATCCTTCAGTATTTCCAGCCGTCTTTTTCGTTCCTGCCAGGAGCTTAAAGCGTCTGCAGTATCCAGAAGTCCGTCCACATGGATCCCTCCTGTAATCAGAACAGGAAGCACTGTCAGAGTCACAGAAAGAAAGGTTACGTTAAATCCCAGATAATTGGCAAGCCATGCGGCCCCAAGAGAAACGGCTCCGATCACTGCGCCGATAAAAGGAAAAAAACAGAACATGTACTTCATGTTTTCCTTTGTCCATTCTGCCTGGGGCACCGGTATTTTGGAGAACATGGCAAAGGCAATCTTAAAGCTGTTCCACAGACTTTTCATGGAAATCCCCTCCTTTTTTATGATATACAGGAATTCCATAGACAACCTCAACAACCGAATCTGCCATTATTCCCAGACGCTGATTGACCTTTCCAAGGACTTTCTGATAAGCTTCTGTCTCCCCTTCATAAGAAGCAGCCTCGGAAAAAATCTCATTTGTTACAACAATAAGATTTTCTGCCTGTGTTTTCAGATTTCGGATTCCCTTCAGAATTTCTACTTCTGTATTCTCATGAGTGCCGTCCTCACGGAAAAATTCATTTGCCACAAGGTTGGACATACACTCCAGAAGTACTATACACCCTTCCGGAACCTTCACACCGGAAAGTCCCGTATAACATTCCACCGTTTCAAAGCCTTTTCCAAAGCGCATATCCCGATGTCTTTTCACCCGTTTTCTGCTTTCCTCATCAAAGGGATACATGGTGGCAATATATATCCGGGGCATTTCTCCGCAGGCAATCACGCAGTCCTCGGCAAAGGCAGATTTGCCGCTTCCGCTTCCTCCTGTTACCAGAATCATCATTTATACCAGCTCCTCATACTGCTCTACTTTGATCTCCTCAAAGGTACTCATGGATTCATAAACTGCAAGTCCCATATCGATAAACGGAAAAAGAGCCACTGCTCCGCTGCCTTCTCCCAGACACATTTCTCCGTGAAGCACCGCTTCTTTTTCAAGCGCCTCAAGAATCATGGCTGCCGCAGGCTCTCTGGATACATGAGAGGCGATCATATAGTCTTTTGTAAGAGGAGAAATTCTCTGAGCCACAAGAGCAGCCACACAGGAAATAAAACCGTCGATCACAACCGGGATCCGGTAAACGGCTCCTCCCATAAATACGCCTGCCATTCCGGCAATGTCCAGGCCGCCTACCTTTGCCAGAACATCTACCGGATCAGAGGGATCCGGCTCATTAAGCTTTACAGCTCTTTTGATCGCATCAATTTTCCTTTTCAGTCCCTCTCCGGAAAGTCCGGCTCCCCGTCCGGTCATTTCCTCCACCGAACGATTTAAAAGTACAGAAGCCACTGCGCTGCTTGTAGTGGTATTTCCAATTCCCATCTCTCCGGTGGCGATCAGACGATAGCCCTGCTCCTTCAGTCTTCTCACCATCTCAATGCCTGCCTCGATCCCCTGTACTGCTTCCTCATAAGTCATGGCAGGCTCTTTTGTCATATTCCGGGTTCCCATCATGACCTTCAGATCAGAAGGAACCTTTGTATCTGAAGCCATGCCCACATCAACAGGAAATACATCTGTCCCGCACTGTCTGCACATCACGCAGGCAGATGTGTCTCCTTTCAGGAAGTTTTCTGCCACAATGGCTGTTACCTCCTGTCCGGTCTGGGTCACACCTTCCTCCACCACTCCGTTATCTGCACACATGGCTACCAGAGCTCTTTTATCCAGACGCACATCCGCGGAACCTGTAATACCCGCGATCTGTATCACGATCTTTTCCATTTTTCCAAGTGAATGAAGGGGCTTTGCTATGCTGTCCCATCTTTTCTGTGCAGCGCAGACCGCTTCCTGATCCACAGGTCTGATCTGCTTTTTTGCTTCTTCTAATGTCATTTTTCCGCCTTCCCTTCTTTATCCTTTTTTTTCCTGTTGTAAAAACAAAAAATTTACTGAATATGTAATTAAGAGCCAGTACAATAAACTGCGTGATAAATTTTCCCATCATATCATTCATACGCAGGATCTCCACCAGAAGCCATACGCCTCCCACCTCTATGACCATAGTCACCAGACGGGCGCTGATAAATTTCATAAAAGGCTGAATGTGATCACGCAGAGTCTCGCATTTGTCCTGAAAAACGAACTTTGAATTCACCATATAGGCAAAAAGAATTGCGGCAATGATAGAGATTATATTTGCCACTGTAAGCTGCAGTCCGCATTTTCTCAGAACATAAAAGCTTACAAGGTTTACCAGGGTGGTGCAGCCTCCAAAAAACACATATCTTACCACGTCATTCCCGTACAGCCGGGCAATCATTTTTCTGATCTTTTCCATTGTTTACTCCTGCTTTTTACTGTATGTTTTTCTGTCCGGAAACTGTCTTACACAGAATCATTCCGCGCATTTTCAGATACGTCTTCACTGCCTCTGACGATCCGGGAAATAATATAGCGGGGACGCCGCTTTACTTCCTCATAGATTTTTGCGATATAATACCCGATGATTCCCAGACTGAGCATAATAGCGCTTCCGATCAGAAGAAGAACGATTACAATTGTCGTATAGCCCTCCACTGCATGTCCGGTAAAATACTGGGCAAGAGAGTATACAGCCAGTGCAAGCGAAAACAGGAAGCAGATCCCACCTCCTACAGTCACAAACTGTAAGGGCACTGTTGTAAAGGCCACAATATTCGTAAATGCATATTTGACCAGGGACCAGGCAGACCATTTGGAGACTCCGGCCTCCCGCTCCCGGACCTCAAAGCTCACAGAAATGGTTTTAAATCCTACCCATGAAGAGGTTGCCCTGAAAAACATATTTCTTTCCGGCATGGAAAGAATGCTCTCTGCCACCCGTCTGTCCATGAGCTTGAAATCAGATGCATTCTGCATATCGACTCCCGTGCCTTTGACATGATCCCGTAAAAGAATCCCGCGCATTTTTTATGGAGAAATCCTTCTTTTCCTCTGCTGGACTTTACTCCTTCGATCACCTGATATCCCTGTTCCCACAAACGGTACATTTCCACCAGGGTTTCCGGGGGATGCTGAAGATCGCAGTCCATCACCGCTACTGCATCCCCCTTTGCCTGAGCAAGTCCGGCAAATAAAGCAGCTTCTTTCCCGAAGTTTCTGGAAAAGCTCACTCCCAGAATATTGGGATCTTTCTTTCCTGCCTTTTCAATTTCTTCCCAGGTACGGTCTGACGAGCCGTCATTGACCAGTACCAGCTCATAGGAAATCCCTGCATCTGTCAGCACCTCTCCAAGTACGGAGCAGGTTTTTGCAATCATAAGCTCTTCGTTATATGCAGGAAGCACAACCGATAAAACACTCATACCTTTGGTACCTTCTTTTTATTTAATTTCATTCTTACAAATACCAGACAAATGTAACACAGGCCTCCCGCCAAAGTCAAGCAGATGCCGGGCACCAGAAACGGCGTCCTGTATTCAAGCCGGAGTTCATGCTCTCCCTTCGGAAGCTCCAGAGCCATATACATGGTATTGGCCTTTTTAAGCTCTGTTTCCTTTCCGTCCACATAAGCCCGGAAGCCCTTGCTGTACGGTACAGAGATCAGAAGTCCCTTAGGTTCTGAAAGAGAAATATTTCCGGTGATCCTGTTTGTATCCATGCGGATATCTGTCAGAACCTCCTGGTTCAGCTTTTCTGTCTGCTTTGTAATGCGCTCCATAGCTGACATACGATTTTCAGCTTATCAAACGTATATACGCCCGGCTTTTCAAACGTAAGGGTAATGGATTGTTTCGCAGCTTTTTCATATCCTGTGTTGCAAAGGAAATTATGTTTTCCGCTGTAAGCATTATACTTGTCTGTAAAGATCCGGATAGTCTTTTCAGGAAACTGACCGCCCACTGTTATTGATGCCTTCTGGCTTTCTTTCCAGTATCTCCAGTGGCTGTCCTCATGAAGAAGCTGATTCTGCTCATAACGGGTCATTTTATTCCATTTCTTTTCACTGACCCTATCCTTTGGAGAAAGGCCGTCATAATCCAGTCCCTCCGCAATCAGATACGTCTCGCTGTTTTCCAGACCGTTAAAGAGAAGCTCCAGCTTTGCCCCTTCTTTTGTAACCTTTATTTTTCCGTCCTTCACTGTACAGCCTTTGCCTTTTCTGATCTCAAAAGGAATTTCCTGATCGTTAAATTCCGGTGTGATTTCAGGAAGAGAACTGTCTTCCAGAACAATTCCCTGAAGAAGCGCCTGCTGTTTTTCCGTAACTGTCATTTTTTCATATTCCTCTCTTGGTATAAAGGAATCATAGGTATACCCCAGAGGAAGAGCCTCTTCACTTCCAAATGCCTCGTATATTTTTCCGTTTTTCTCCGCGCTTCCCTCCAGCCAGTAATATCCATAGGGCATATACTGGTATCGGTTGCTTTTTACAACAAAATATTTCACAGAGGCCAGCCTGTCCAGAATCGTTCTTCCGTCCAGATTTTCATAATGCTGCTCCCAGGGCGTATTCAGATACATTTCATCAAAAAATTCTCCGATACTTCCGCTTGCAACACTGAAATAATAGGAAGTACTGTTTGTTCCCATATGCATGGCAGAATTTTCACAGGAAAGGGCATCCAGCTGGTCATAGCGGTACACAGAATCATCCTCTGTATCCAGAACCGCCAGATCTGTGCCTGATTCCAGGGTTTCCATTGCCTCTCCTCTGTCTGCAAACTCTGACAGATAATCCTTTTCCATGGAATACTGATAATAAATATTAAAAAATATTCCCGCTGCAAGAAGTCCGCTCATCATCAGACAGAGATTTCTTTTTCTTACAAAGATAGATCCGTACAAAAGAATCACTGCAGTGGAACATACCAGAAGAAGCATTGCGGACATGTTTCTCTGAGTGCGGGCCGCCTCCGAAAAGAGAGCTACTCCGCAGTAAATAAGAAGCATGACAAACACCTTGCGCTTTTCCCGGATATCCAGTCGAAAAAGCTCAGGATAAATTTTTACAAAAATATAGGCAATCAGCATTCCGTAAACCCAGATCCACCGGTTGGACACATAGGAAAAACCATTGAGCACATGCCCGGCAAAGGGTACCAGAAGAAATACATTCAGAAGAAGGAACCCCGCCTTCAGCGCTGTATTTGACTTTTTCTTTGCAAACAGGACAAACACTCCTGTCATAGAGATCGCCGTGTAACCAGCCACTCCCCATTGGATCATATTTTCTCCGATGAGACAGCTTAAATATTTTTCATAGTAAATTCTGTCATAGAAAAGCGGCACATAATTTTCTGCCTGAAAACGTCCTGTGCCAAACACAGGAAGGATCACAGGCAAAAGAATGATCCCAGCCAGAAGAACAGCAATCACAGAATAACCTGCGAAGACTGCCAGCCACTTTCCAATGCATCTGATGGTTCTTTCCGACTTATCTGTAAACACAACAAAGTAGTCAAAGGCAGCATAGAGCACCATAAAAATTCCAAGCATATAAAAGAAGTAGAAATTCGATACTCCTGCCAGCGCCACAGACCAGATAAATACATAGGCTTTTCTTTCCGGTAAATTTTGTCAATTCCCAAAAGGATCAGAGGAAGATAGATCATTGGATTGGCAAAATACGGATGTTTCATAGCCGCATAGATCGTCCATCCCGCAAATATATAGATCAGAGAGCCCAGAAGGACTGCCTGCTTTGAATTTCTGTGATAAAAACAGTATCTGCTGAATGCAATTCCCGCAAGATAAATTCTCAAAAAGATCAGAAACGCATACAGATATTCTGTTTTTTCCGGCGATACAAACACAGATAAAAGAGTCAGGGGATCGCCGATCACATAGTAATGGAGCGTTGTCAGTATATCAGACCCGTAACCGATATGCATATCCCACATGGGAATTTCAAATTTGTGCTCCACAAAAACAGAATGAAGAATATTTCTCAGATATTCTCCATAATAAGCAAGGGAATTCAGATGCTGGGGCACGCCGTCATGGCTCCAGATCAGTGATTTCCCGTTCAGATAAAACTGCAGATAAAGAATCAGTCCGATAATCCCAAAAGCCAGAGTATAGATCAGATAATAATCTGTTTTCTTTTCTGTTGAAAATCTTTTTTTTCATATTCATAAATTAGCTTTCCTTAAAAAAAGCCGCGGTACCTTTGTACCGCGGCCAAAAGTCTGAATTTATTCAGCATCTGCTCCGTAGAGAGTGATGAGTTTGTTCAGATAATCATATCTTTCCTTAGCCTCAGCCTCGTTCTTAGCAAACAGTCTTTCAGCTTTCTCAGGATTCTGACGTTTCAGAGAATTGTAACGAACCTCTCCGTCAAGGAATGCCTGATAGTCATCCATGTTCGGAGCCTTGGAATCCAGAGTAAATTTGTTCTCTGCTGCCGGATTGAAGCGGAAGTTGTGCCAGTATCCGCACTTAACTGCCAGCTCTTCCTCTGTCTGAGCCTTGGACATACCCTTCTTGATACCATGGTTAATACATGGAGCGTATGCATGATCAGAGACGGTCCCGGATAAGCCTCAGCCTCAGCGATTGCTTTTACAGTCTGGTTGAAGTCAGCGCCCATGGAGATCTGTGCTACATATACATAGCCATAGCTCATAGCGATGGAAGCCATATCTTTCTTCTTCACTTCTTTACCGCCTGCAGCGAACTGAGCGATCGCACCTGTCGGTGTGGATTTGGAAGACTGTCCGCCGGTGTTGGAGTAAACCTCTGTATCGAATACCATAACGTTGATGTCACGTCCGCTTGCGAGAACATGGTCAACACCGCCGAATCCGATATCATAAGCCCATCCGTCACCACCGAAAATCCACTGGGATTTCTTGGAAAGGAAGTCTTTCTGTGCAAGGATTTCCTGAGCTTTTTCACATCCGCATGCTTCCAGAGCTGCTACCAGTTTATCTGTAGCTGTTCCGTTAGTAGCGCCTACGGAGAAGGTGTCAAGCCATTCCTGTCCTGCTGCCTTAACGTCTTCATTTTCAGCGTTTGCAACAAGATCCTCAACTTTTTCTTTCAGGCCGTCACGGATTGCTTTCTGAGCAAGAAGCATACCATAACCGAACTCTGCATTGTCCTCGAACAGAGAGTTGGACCATGCCGGACCCTGTCCTTTTGCATTTACAGTGTAAGGTGTGGACGGTGAGGAGTTACCCCAGATAGAGGAGCATCCTGTAGCGTTTGCAATGTACATTCTGTCACCAAAAAGCTGAGTGATCAGTTTTGCGTAAGGTGTCTCACCACAGCCTGCACATGCTCCGGAGAACTCAAGCAGAGGCTGTTTGAACTGGCTTCCCTTAACAGTTGTCTC
>ENA-OQAA01000656-OQAA01000656.1-human-gut-metagenome-genome-assembly--contig:-NODE-656-length-22297-cov-3.220613_pt1 | contig 22297 bp, 24 predicted proteins | sample MGYA00242489_ERZ504515 | MGnify/ENA primary metagenome ERZ504515 (study PRJEB26092, sample SAMD00036237) | human gut metagenome | host: Homo sapiens | study: EMG produced TPA metagenomics assembly of... | reverse complement strand
TGATTTTCTTTGATGTCGACAACTCCGGCAGAGAAGTTCCAAAGAAGGTAGGCGCATAATTGAAGCACCCAAGTCTCGCCCAAAGATAGGTCTGGTTTTCCTCATCAAATACTGCGTACTCTCGTATCTGCTCCGCTGTTATGGAAGATACTCCATAATCAGACTTTCGAACTCTTCTTTAGGAATGCCATTTGGATAATCTTCAGAATTGAACTTTTCTCCATATTTCATTCCATACAGATATTCAAACATTCCGTTATAATCCAACTCACTCATATTTTCTACATTCCAGTTGGAACACAAAAGGTTCTGTCCCTGATATCCAAGCCCCCGAACACAACGTTCAGACATTTCACACTGTTCCCCTGTCATAGGTTTTATTCTGATCAGGCAGCTTCCATCCATAATTTCACTAACCTCTGGCGGCTCTGGCACACACAGCTCATAGCAGAACCATCCTTTTTCCGTGTATTTCCATTCTTTGAGTCTCGTATAAGAAATGTACGAAATTCCCGGCTTGTTGTCAGCATTCCAGATTCCTCTTGTACTCACAACATACATATCCGTTCCATCAAAATGAATTTCATTCTGCCTAGTCCACCATCATTGTGGATTTCATAAATCACCACAGAGCCTCTTTTCCCTTCCATACATTCTTTCAGAAACTGTCAACACTTTCATAATTCTCCATGTTAGAATACGTTACCATCGTAGCAATTGGATATCCTGCGTCCTTTACCTTCTTCTGAATTTCAAGAACCGTTTGATCATCCAAAACAACATTAGATGCTATCCCTTTATCTGCTGTTTCATAAATGTCAAGATAAAGTTCCATCAGCTTTTTACAGTCAGTCTCAGCTTCTTCCCTTTCCTGTTCATCTACCGGAAGATCGTAGCCCTTTTCCTATTGTACTGCAGCCTCTTCCTCAGTATTTTTTGTTTCCTCCGTGGAAGATACTTCTTCCGTATCTTCCACAAGAGATTCTCCCGCAACACTATCTTCTTTTCCACAGGCACACACGAAACCCCCAATCAGAAATACCATGATCAGTAGAATGCTCTTTTTCCTTAATACCATAAAATCATCCTTTCGTTCTTGCTATTGGCGGCAGTTCCAATTCAATTTGTTCTATAGAATTGGAAAGATACCTGAAAGTTCCGTCTTCAAATGGCTGGACCACAACCGTATTCCGAAAAGCGAGATCAGAATTATAATCCGGCCATACTCCATCCACGATAAGTGTAATCGTTCCATCCGCATTTTTTGTATAGTCAACTACTTCTCCAAAAGGTGGGTATGGGCTGGCATAAATCATCTCATATTCATAGCTGTTACTCCCTTCATCATACCCACAATACTCTCTTAACTGTTCTATCGATACTGGAAAATAGGTGGTCATTATCCTTTCATATTCCTCTGCCGGAATCTTCCAATCCTCAGTTTTCAGATTTTCACCCGTGGAAATTCGGTAAATATCTTCATACATGCAAGGCATCAAAATATCCTTTACATTGCTACTGTTCCAGTTTGTGACAAGCACATTGTAATTCACATAACTTAGTCCTGATATGTATTTCTCCGTCAGTTCCTGGCAGTCTTCCGGAAGCGGTTCTATTCTCCAATACTGTCTCAAACTTGCATGTGCAATCACATATTCATATGCGTAGATAAAATACCCTTTTTCCGTAAGTTTGATTTCAGCCACATTACTTACCGAAGTTCCCTGTATTTCAGGCACTCCACCTTCCTTCCAACGAACACCTATATAATAAGTCTGCAACTCACCTTTCCGGTAAATAAAAGTAACTGCTCCAATCAGTCCATCTCTATGTACTTCGAATACCGTAACCATTGAGTCCCGTCCATCCAAGTAATCTGCATAAAATGTTTCGACTGCTTCATGGTTTTGCATGGCAGTATCTTCTTCAACACTTACCAGACCGCTTCTGCCCAATTGCTCCACCACAGTTTTCCTCTGCTCGTTGGTAAATTCGCTAATGCCGGAAGAATAACTTGGTGCATCTGCAATTACAATATCCTTATAGATTTCTGCTACCGAATCTGCCGCTGACAAAACCATACTCTGCAATTGTTCCTTTTCCTCATCTGAGATAAGACAATCACTGGCTTGCGGAATAAACCAATATGCTGACTCTGTGGAAGTTTCCGCATTCTCGGCTTCTTCTGTTTCTGCTTCGCTATTTTCGATTTCTACAGGTGGCTCCCATACTTCTTCTGCCACCTTTTGTTCTTCTTCATGCATTTTCCCCCAACAGATTACCCCAACTATCACGAAAATCAACAGCAGTAAAATTAGAAGTCCACATTTTCTAAGCAGCCATTTCACATCCTCCATTATTCTCCTCCGTACAATTCTTCCCATTCTTCTAACGTCAACCGTGGCGTATGCCAAGTTTCTCTGTAGTTGTCTTCGGATGGTATAATTCGATTAGATACATATTGTACCCGTCCATTCTCTAAAGGGCGAACCACAACCTCGTGAGCATATACCTTGGAATCACCCGCATAAGGGAATACTACATTGGCTGTAAGTGTAATTGTCCCATCATTGTTTTCTGTAAAACCTACTACCTCTGAATATGGATATTCGGGGTACTCTACTTCTTCAAAGCCTCTCGGCTTATATTCATAAGTCAAATTCTCCGAATCATAGATGGTTTTTGATTGTAGCGTTTCACTATCAATGTTGAAATATTTCATAATAACACTTTCAAATTCTTCTTTTGGAATCTGATAAACTGCACTGACTGATAAGTTGTCATCAGCAACATAGGGAGCATATTGACCATTCACTTTTGGATAAAAAATGTCATACATATCATAGAAATTCAAATCCCCGAAATCCTCCTCACTCCAATCCACAATGAACATATTATTCCGTTCAAAGCTGATTGGGTTGAGATATTTCCGACTCAACTCCCTATATGTTTCATCCAATGGCTGTACCCGTAATGCGGTATGTTCCTCTGCTCCACTCAATGTAAGAACATATAATTCTTCTGAAAACCAAACACCGGAAAACATCAGGTAACCTTCTTCTGTATAATTCCAATACTCCGCTTGATAGTTTCCTATAACCTCTCTTTTCATATTTCCATTTTCATACTTGTAATAGCTTCTGACCACATCCACATTTCCGCCTTTTGTGTGCAAATCGTATTTTACAAATCCGCCCAAATAACTGATTTCAAGAATCGTTATTTCTGCTTCCTCCTGTGCATCCACCTTTTCGCAGAATTCCACTACCTTCTCTGGTTCCGTCATGTTAATTTGATTTCTGCTGTCAACTGCCGAATAACCATTTTCTCCAAGACGATTTACAATACTACGGATTGTTTCCAAATCCGCTAATTTATTTTCTTCTTCTGCTTTCTCATAAAGATCAATGCAGACGCTTATAATTTCATCTGCATCCTCCTCTGATTCTTCCTGAATAGCCTGAACATCTATTACCGTTTCCGAAACTGTATTTTCTTCCGTGGGTGCATCACTGCACCCCGAAATACTAAGTATTAATACAAAGCTAATTGCTGCCAAACCACTCTTCCAGAACCAGGTTGTCTTTCTTAACAACATATCCGCTTCCTCCTCTTCCTTTCACATCTTCTACCATGCTAATAATCAATATAGGACGTTCTACCGTATCTTCTGCTGTAAAAATTGCAAACCATCCTAATTCCGTACCCGAAGTATCATCCTTCGATGCCTTGATTTCTGCCGTACCTGTTTTTCCTGCTAAAAGAATGTCATCCCGATGGGCTGCATATCCAGTTCCATTAGAATCATTCACAACCTTTTTTGTTCCTTCCAATACACGGCTTGCTGTCTCATTAGAAAAGGCTCCCGGAATCCAATACTCAGCTACTGCGTCTTTCTGATATACTAAATACGGCTTTATAACATTTCCCTCGTTACAGAAAGCAGAATAGATACATGCCATATGTAATGGATTCACCAAAACCTGCCCTTGACCGTAACCGCTGTCTGCTAACTGTATTTCTGTTTCAATTCCCTCTGAATTAGAATACTGCGACTCTGCCATCTTAATCTCAAATGGCAGTTCCTCATTAAAACCAAGTCCAGTCAAAGAACTCTCCATCTCTCTGAGCCAATCTTTAATGCTGCCTTTGCGAAATAAATATTGTCGGAATATATTAGGGCATTCTCTAAAATGACTGGTTCATATGCATGGAGTGTTGTTACATGATAGGAACCCCACGATGCATCCTTTTGCCAACTTAAGCCTACGTTGCCGTAATCTTCCATTGGATCGATTGCTCCTGATTCCAAGCCGACCGCTGCGGTAATTGGCTTGAATGTAGACCCCGGACACCACACTTGCCGGAAGCGATTATACATTGGCTTATTCTCATCCTCGTTAAGTACAGTCCACTGCTCACTCGACAATCCCATAATAAAATCGTTATTGTCATAGGCCGGTGTGCTGACCAAAGCCAATACTTCTCCGGTATAAGGATTCATGGCTACCGAGCAGCTTTTATCTTCCTTAAACTGCTCATGCAAGGAAACCTGTAAATCAGTATCTATCGTAAGCTGGATGTCCTGCCCATGCTGTACCAGGATACAAGCAAGTTCCTCCTTCTCTTTGCCTTCCGAGTTTACAATGTAAATCCTGCAACCGTTCTGGCCTTTCAGTTCACTCTCGAACAAGCTCTCCATTCCGCTTCTGCCGATTACACTATTGGCTGTATAGCCTTCTCCTGCATGCTCCTCTAAATCTTCCGCAGTAACACTTTGAACATATCCGACCAAATGTGCCGCTGCTTCTCCTAATGGGTATTCACGCACTTCAACATCAGATATCATCACTCCGGGAATCTCCAGCAACTTTTCATGCCTTTCTTTCTCCTTTAGGACTTCTTCATCTGGACTGATAGACATTAACTCAATTTCTTCCACTCTTGGAATTGTTTTAATGGGAACAAAAGAATCATCCTTTACCCACTTTGCAGACAGTTTCTTTTCTATCGCTTCCGGTGTGATTTCCACTAGTTCTGCAATCTGTGCGATTGCTTCCTCTCTGTTTTCCAACTTGCCCGGAACGATTCCAACCGAAGATGCTGTACCTTTTCCTGCAAGGACACGTCCGTTCCTATCCAGAATTTCTCCTCGTTCTGCCTGTGTAGTGGAAACTCTTACTTTATCTGTAGATGCCAGATTCGGAAAAATCAGGGAATCATCCCAAACTAACTGATATCCTTCTTCGTCCTTTAGGAAAAGTGCTTTATTCTCAAAGCTGATAGTTCCTGCAACTGTATCGAAAGAAGTCTGGTAGGTTACCGTCATTTGCTCCTCGTCATATGCAATAATCTGGACAGCTATATTCTGGACTTCTATACCTTCATAAATAGCTGAATTTCGAGTTACAAAATCCTCCTGACTGACATTTCCCGATGCCTCAATATGTAGCATTGCATACATTTCTTCATACTCCTGTTTTGGAATATGATCCATGTACTCCACCAGAAGTTCTTCCGGTGTCTTCCAGGCATTTTCCTTTGTTGCCAACATTCCTGCCACACATACTGCAGAAATTACCGCAGCTATTCCTATAACAGCAATCGCAATCCATAGGAGCCTGCTTCTTGTTTTCTTTCGCTTGTTTCTGCTTTTTCCTTTCTTCATATTGACCTCCATTCATTTTGCTTTGCTGATATGGTCATATTCTATTTTCAATGTACGCTATATCTTCAAAATATTACACTCGTAAGATTTTGAAGTAAAAAAATTTCTCTTTGCTGGGTATATCGTACTATGCATTCCTCCTTCCTTTTATTACATGCGTAAGATTTCGCAACAAAAAAATTTCGTCCGCAATCCTACTGCACTTGTGTAAATATTACATCAGTAAGATTTAGAAGTCAAGTTATCTTTATATAAAAAGGCTTCTGCCAGGAAGTATCATACATTTTCACAAAAGTGATACCTTTTAGCAAAAGCCTATTATTCAGCAGAGTTTCAAAACACCCCACTGCTGCGATATTCAAATGGTTCATTCATAAGGCTACAAAACACATATCCATTTTCGTTCCTTAATATCCCACAAACCGCAGAAAATCAAGGTTTCTTTGAAAGCAGACATACGGTTTCAATATTCCCCTGAACATTTATTTTATACTGCATAGCGAAAGTATGCAATAGGTTTTCAAAGTGGGGTAATGGTTTTATCCCCATAAAAAGTGGTTGACTAAATGTATTTTAGAATTTTTCTATATAAATCCCACAGCCTCGGTCCACAAAAACCACCCAAAGCACTCAACCCACGATGCTCATGAACATCTCTATCTTCAACCTCAAAGAGCCTATGGAAATCATCTCCCTCACCTACATAAACTGATTTGTCATAATTAAGAAAAGTAGACTTGCCACTAAATTGGTCACCTGTGATATCTATAATAATATATTTGTCTACCATCAGCCATGCATGAGATTGTCCGTTTCCATCCGGTTTACCCCAATATGTTCCACAGACATAATCTGTTTTGATACCTTTATCCAATAAATACTGAGCTAACAAATCACTCGTATCTCCGCAGCAAGCACGTGGAAATCTGCGATATATGCTGTCGTTATCAAACTCCCCTGCTTCCAAAGCCAAGTCAATCGCTCTTCGAAATTGGGTTGCGAACTGTTCAATTTCCTTCATCATACGCTCCTTTAACAAAACCGCTTTTGCGAAAAAGTATTCTTTCGCCAAAATGTATATCTCCCGTTCTCCAAAGCCTATCCCCTGGGGTAAACCTCCTGATATATCATCACTCTGCGGAAACAGAAACACACATCCATTTTTGCCCCAAATCGGCGAAAACCTTTGATTTACCGGGCTTTTCTCGTAAGCAGAGCGACTGTCTCAACTGTTGTTTCGTTGTCCCAACTAAGTTCCTGAATTTCTTCACCGTCAAAAAATACCGGAAACTTAAATTTTATATGCTTCAAAAATCTTCCGTTCGGCTGTTCATCCTCGTAAATATCAACTCTTTCAACAAAACTGTTCATAAATTCTTTTTTCTCCATATCGGTGAATTTATCATACAGTTTGTCAAAGTACAAAAGATATTGATACACTCCATCCTCAGAAATTTTCTGCTGACGGATATACTCTTTTCTGGATACTATATCATCGATCAGACTTTCCAGTCGTTCAATCTCATCATACAAACCATTTAACCGATCCTGCATATCCTGATACTTCCTGTCATACATTTTATCAGAAATATCCAGATTGTCCATCTGTTGTCCTAACCTATTTTTAGCTCCCAATACTTGCCGCAGCTGTTTTTTCAAGTTCTCATGCTCTGTTTCCAATTCTCCGGTATCTATCTTAGAATTGATTTTTGCACGTATAGCGGCTTCAAATTTCGGATTATTCACCAGCTTTTTAATAACTTCTGCTACCGCATCATTTACTTTTTCTTCGTTCCACTGCTTCCGGTAATCACATTTATGACCATTCACATAATACCTATGCTTGCAGGCATAATAAAAATAATCCTTATAAAATGTTCCGTCTTTTTTCTTCTTACGGTTTACATTTCCATACATTCCCTTTCCACAAATTGGACATTTAAGAATTCCGGACAAAATATGTTCATGCTCCAAACTATGGATTTTCTCATGCTTTACTCCATTTATATTTCGTTTCTGTTTTGCCAAGTTCCAATCATCTTCGGAAATAATGGCTTCGTGAATACCATCACTTAATATATAAGAATCCTGCTTTACAATACGGAATTCATTTCTCTTGCCTGGCACTCTTTCAGTTTTCCTTCTTCCAAATGCCAATTTACCACAATAAATAGGATTATCAAGGACACCCTTTATAAAAGAAGTAGCAAACGCATCCAACGTATTATTCTGTCTCTTTTTCTTCTTGTAGCCATGCTCATTCAGATAGGCTGCAATGCCATTTACTCCCATATTGGTATGAATATATTTATCAAAAATAATACGAATGATTTCTGCCTCATCTTCTGCAATTTCCAGTTCTCCATTTAACAGCTTATATCCGTACGGAGCAAATCCGCCGTTCCATTTGCCATCTCTCGCCTTTTGTCTGCGCCCCTCCATTGTCTGTACCAGAATATTTTCACGTTCAATTTCTGCTACCGCAGACAGAACAGAAATCATCAGCTTACCGCTGTCTTTAGAACTGTCTATACCATCTTCAACACAGATCAAATTTACTCCAAAATCCTGCATTCTCTGCAAAGAATTAAGTACATCTGCAGCATTTCTTCCAAAACGGGATAACTTATATACCAAGACAAACTCTACACGATCTTTACCTTCTTCAATATCCCGAAGCATTTGCATAAATTCCTGCCGTCCTTCAATACTTTTCCTGACTTTCCTCATCCGAATACTCTCCGACAATCACCATTTCCTGAAAATCTGCATATTTTCTCAATCTTTCTTTTTGTGCTTCCAAGCTGTATCCTTCTACCTGCATAGACGTAGATACCCTTGTGTATATATAACATCTTCGCTTTTTCATTTATATTCTCCATACCAAATTACAGTTTACTTTTTATTTGTCCCAACTATATTTTACCGTAGCTGCACATACTCGTCAATATAGGTAAAATGCACAAATATCACGCAAGAAAAAAGAGAGCCAACATCTATGCTCTCCCTAATCATTTCCCAATGTATTCTGTTGCTGCTCTTGCTGGCAGTTATCTTCTGCTTTGTCCTCCTTCGGTAATCCATTCAGTTCCTGAAGGAGCTCACTGCCATATTTTTCTATCATTCTGGCAAGAAAATCAACACATCGTTCAAATTCAACTGTGTGTGCCATAGCTCCTCCTTCCAAACCGATATTTCTTGTCACCACGCATTTTTCGGCGGTACTCTTTAGCTGATCTGGAATTTGTGCTATAATTTCTATTAGACCAACTCCGTTCAGCCTGATGTCAGTTTAATGGAATTTCATAAGAAACTCATTGAGCATAGATTGAGCGGAAATTGAGTATTTTACAGAACAGGAGGGGATTCTATTTGGAAAGATGTGATTTTGGTTCGATTATGACGATCATTCGCCGTTATATCAGCGAAGATAAAGGAATGAATCAAATAGATTTTACCTATCTGTTATTTGACACGTTTATGTGCAGCGATGAAGCCATAGACTTTGATTTTGACAATGGACAGGTCTGCCGTTGGATGACAGGACAGGCAAAAGTAAGTCCCCGGATCGTAACCTACTTTTTAGATAAAGAACATCAATTAGAATTGGCAGGAAACATTCAGCGACATATTATTCCTCTGATGTATGATTCTGCTATGGCAGCAAAAGAATTATATGAGTTAGTATTACAGGATACATCTATTTCAGAGCCAAAAAAACAGGAACTAATCTGTTCTTATTCTCCCGCTGATATAGACACCATACATATTTTCATAACAAGGGTTCTGTGTTTCGGAATGGAACGGAATTTTGTGAAACGTGACACACGAACCAAGAAATTATTAGCCGCCGGAAATCTTTCTCCTGTCTTAACAGATTTTGTAATGGGAAATGACGTTCCCCGTCCATGCAGGCATTTTTGTGGACGTTCTGAAGAAATCGAAGTGCTGCATTCTCTGTTGGAAAAAGAGCGTAAAGTATTTTTATCTGGAATTGCCGGAATCGGGAAAAGTGAACTGGCAAAGGCTTATGCCCTGCAGTATAAGAAAGAATATACCAATATCCTGTATCTCACCTACAGCGGTGATTTAAAACAGGATATTACAGACATGGATTTTGCGGATGATCTTCCGCAGGATTCTGATGAAGAACGCTTCCGAAAACACAACCGTTTTCTGCGTTCTCTCAAAGAAGATACTTTGATGATTGTAGATAATTTCAACGCCACTTCCATACAGGACAGTTTTCTTTCGGTCATACTCAAATACCGCTGTCAGATATTATTTACTACCAGAAGCCGTCTGGACGGACATTCCTGTATGCTGTTGGAAGAAATTTCCGATAAAACAACGCTTCTGCAACTTGCAGGAAAATTTTTCTCCGACACAGAAGAAAAATCTGATGTCATAGAACAGATCATAGAAGCTGTCCATGCCCATACGCTCGCTGTAGAACTGGCATCACGCTTACTGGAAACCGGAATATTGGAACCAGAAATGCTCTTAAAAAAATTGTTGGAAGAAAATGTCGCTCTTGATGCAACTGATAAAATCAATATTATAAAAGACGGGCAAAGCAGCAAAGAAACCTACTATGGACACATACATACTTTATTCTCTCTATATCAGCTTTCTGAAACTCAACAAGATGTAATGAGATGTCTGTGCCTGATTCCTTTAACCGGTATTCCGGCACGAAGATTTGCTGCATGGCTGAATTTACCGGATTTGAATGCCGTAAATGATTTAATTGAAATGGGATTTATTCAGCCAAAAACCGGAAGAACCATTGTACTGCATCCCATGATACAGGAAATCGCTGTTGCAGATATGCAGCCGTCTGTAAAAACCTGTTTCCCTTTACTGGAAAGTCTGCAAAACATCTGCCTTTTACACGGCAATGATATTTCCTACTACAGACTTGTTTTCCAAACCGTTGAAAACATTATTACAAAAACAACTAAAGATGATATTTCTGGTTATTTATTATTCTTAGAAGATGTTTTCCCATATATGGAAAAATACCACGAAGAAAATGGTATGCAAAGAATCCTGCGTGAACTATCTTCTTTGCTGGAAGACACTTCTATCGGAACCGTGTCTGACCGGGCATTATTACTGGACTATAAAGCTACCCTTGAAAGAAATATTGGAAAAGCCGTAAAGCTGGAAAAAGAAGCGATGTCTTTGCTTTCTCCTGTTACACCTGAAAACGCCCACCTCGTCGCAAATCTATATGGAAATCTGGGTGGACTATATCACCAGCAGGGAAATACCGAACTGGCAAAACAGGCTATGGAGCAGGGAATCAGCTTATTAGAACAATACCAGCTTCTCTATATGAATGACAGTATTGTTCAAATCTGCAACTATGCAGCTCTCCTTACAGATACCGGTGAAGCGTCTCGTGGATTATCCTCCTTACGCAAATGTGCCCGGCTGGTAAAAGAATACAATTCCGATCAGTGTCTGGACTATGCCATTATTCAGGAAGCTATGGGAACTGCCTATCTGGTACAGGCTGATATAGAACAGGCTACCTCCCATCTCAAAAAAGCTATGGCAATCTATGAAATAGTATGGGAATCTGAACCGGAAGCTATCGATAATAAATACCAACAAATACAAGAATTGTATATCAATGCTGGAATACAAATTGGACAACAATTATTGAGCTCTACTAAAAATGTCTGAATAGTCTACAAATCAAACTATTCAGACATTAAAACTTATAACAATATGAATATTTTATATTAATTAGTCGGCAATAAATTTCCCATACTCTTCAACTGATAGCTAAAGTAGAAGTATTATGTAGTAACGCAGAGGTCGTTGGTTGAATAATTCCTGCCACTCCTAGTGCAATCAGCATTGCATTAATACCGACAATCCCCCTGTAATTCCCCTGAATACGGTGCATCATCGCATTAGACAAACGTTTCAGTACTACGATTTCCCGCAGATCCTCAGCAGCAATCGTAATGTCTGCGATCTCTCGCGCAAGTTCTGCTCCATCACTGATTGCAATTCCCGCATCTGCTGCTGAAAGCGCTGGCGAATCATTGATTCCGTCACCGATCATCACTACTTTTCTTCCTGCCGCTTTCTCTCTTTCAATGAATCCTGCCTTATCTTCCGGAAGTACTTCGGAATAATATTCATCCACTCCCACTCGTTTCGCAATAGATGCTGCAGTACGTTCACTGTCTCCCGTCATCATGACGATCTTGGAAACACCTTCTTCTTTCAAAAATCTTACCATCTCCCCGGCTTCTTCCCTGAGAGGATCTTCAATACAGATTACAGCAACTAATTCTCCGTCAATGGCAAGGAACAAATGAGAGTATTCTTCAGGAAGCGTATCAAATCGTTCCTGATATTCCGGACGTATCCGGCACTTTTCATCCTCAAACACAAAATGACTGCTCCTATTATGGTCTTCTTTCCTTCTATATAGGAGGAAATACCATGGGCTACAATATACTCCACTTTTGAATGCATTTCTTCATGATACAGACTTCTTCTCTTTGCAGCATCCACGACAGCTTTTGCCATGGAATGTGGAAAGTGTTCTTCCAGACAGGCAGCAATCCGCAGAGCTTCCGGTTCAGGATAATCGCCAAACACAATGACTTCTTTTACAGTTGGTTTCGCCTTTGTCAGCGTACCGGTCTTATCAAATACGATGGTATCTGCCTCTGCCACAGCCTCCAGATACTTCCCACCCTTTACGGTAATTCCATTCTGTCCGGCTTCCCGTATTGCAGAAAGGACAGAAATCGGCATAGCCAGCTTCAATGCGCAGGAAAAATCCACCATAAGAACAGAAAGAGCTTTTGTCATATTGCGTGTGACAGCCCAGACAAGCCCTGTCCCCAGAAGCGTATATGGTACCAGACGGTCCGCCAGATGCTCTGCCTTGCTTTCCAGATTGGATTTCAACTTTTCTGAGTCTTCAATCATAGTCACAATCTTTTCAAACCGGGTAGCACCTGATACGGCCCTGACTATGATTTCCAACTCTCCTTCCTCCAAAACGGTTCCTGCATATACGGACTGACCCTCAGTTCTTCGTACCGGAAGAGATTCTCCGGTCAAAGATGCCTGGTTCACCATTCCTTCTCCGCAAGACACCTCTCCATCAAATGGGATTACATTGCCCATGTGTACGATCACTCTGTCACCCGGCAAAATATCGGATGCCGGAACAAGAATTTCCTGCTCCTCTCTTTTCAGCCATACTTTCTTTATGTTTAAAGACATGCTGCGTGCCAGATCTCCTACAGACTTTTTATGTGTCCATTCCTCCAGCAATTCTCCGATTCCCAGCAGAAACATGACAGAACCGGCAGTATTAAAGTCTCCTCGCAGCACGGACACGCCAATCGCTGTAGCATCTAATACCGGCACCTCTATCTTCCGTCTGGCCAGACATCGAATCCCTTTTCCGATATATTGGACCACTTTAAAAGTAAGCCATATTTTTCTCACCGAATTTGGCAAGAGCAATTTCCCTCCATAATGGAGCAATGTTTTTGCTATCAGCTTTTCCCTGTATGCGGAATTTAAAGCACGCCCTGAACTTGATAATACATTATCCGGAACATCTGCTTTCTCAAAATGAAACTTTTTTAATTTATGGATCAGTTCTTCTCTGTCCCCTGTATAATAGATCACAGCATCTGCGGTGCGCTCATATACTTTGACCTTTATAACACTTTTCTGTTTTTCAAGAGCCCAGCAAAGAACATCCGCCTCCGTACATGTCATTCGGTTTCGGATAACGTGGATACGGAGACGGCCCTGTACTTCATGCTTGATAAGAAATCTCATCTTTTACCTATTCGTTTTCTTCCTGTTCAGACGCACCATCCTCCTGAACATCATCTTCCTGCACCTGCATTGCCTCTTCCTGTGCACGCTTTTCATTGATCTGTTGTGCTTCTGCAAGGATATCCTCTGCGTTCTCCTGCACTGTTGTAGCAGTCTTCATAACACAGTCTTTTGCCCGCAGTACAGCCGCAGTGCAGTTTGTATATACTTTTTTTGCGTCCTTACTGGAAAGGAGCTTTACACCCGCAGTCCCAAATACGACTCCTCCTACAAAACATCCGATTTTTTTCAAAGTAGAATCACTAAACATCCTATGTACCTCCTGATTATTTGTGTTTATAGCCTGTATAGAATACCATCAAAAAGCAAAAGACGGACGCCCACGCCCAAAACCTATGTTGTTTCACAACCACATCACTTCCTTTTCTATAAGACTCTGTTTATTTTTTCATAGTAACAACTTTCATTTAAGATAGTCAATTCTAACAGTCCTTATTGATAAATTTTGTCATTTGCAGGCTACTTATATACGATTTCTCTGCTAAGCACCCCGATATTCTCCAATTCCTTTACCAGACGGTAAACGGTTGCCATCCCAATGCTCTGGTCAAGTTTCACCACCCGGGCATAAATTTCCTTGCAGCTGGAACACCTGTCTTCCAGGATAATATCTAAAATCATTTTACGCTGCTTTGTAATTCTGCAGCCATTTTCTTTCAGTTTTATAATAATACTTTCTTTTTCACCGTTCATACCCGCTTTCTCCCATATGAAATACCACGGTCTAGCTTTGAATAGACTCAACTAAAAACCCTGCTTTTTCTACTGCGCAGATCAGGATATCTTCCCCTATTTCACGATCAAGGGATATCTCAGCACAACTTTTATTAAGATCTACTCTGGCGGAGACTCCATCAATCCGATTCAAGCTATCTGTCACACTTTGTACACAATGTTCACAATGCATTCCTGTAATAAACATGGTTTTCTTTGCGATGACCGGACCCGTCAATTTCTTTTTTTTCTTTTTATTTTTGCTGCTGCAATTTCCTCCCGCTGGACATCCAACACATTTCACTCCGCTTCTTTTTGCCTTAATAAGATATGCAGCTGCACTCCCTACTAAGATTACAATAACAAGAACTGCTATCATATTTTCCATAGAGCATTTCACATCCTTTTCTAATAAAAATGGTGGACAAAGTACTTCTTCTCTGTCCACCGTCTGCTATAACTTTTATCCTTTATGATTTTACAGAATGCAGGCTGTATTCTGAAGCAAACTCTTTATCTGACTTACGGATTCTCCAGAGAATAATCAAAGCAAATACAATAACCGCGATAAGTCCCGGAATAAATGCGGTGCCAAAAGATCCTGTTGTGATCAATGTACCAATCTGATATACACCAAAAGCTACGGTATACCCCGTTGCAAGTTGGAGACAGATTCCTCCAAGCAGCCATTTTCCACTCTTCATTTCTGAATTCATCGCTCCAAGAGCTGCAAAACAAGGTGGTGTGTAAAGGTTAAACATCAAATAAGCAAGAGCTGCTACCTTTGTCAGTCCCATAACAGTTGCTACTTCATTCCCACTTCCAACCAACGCCAGTTCATCTGTATCTATTAAGTTTGTGATACCGTAAACTACTGCAAGCGTCCCAACTACGTTTTCTTTTGCGATAAAACCTGTCACTGCCGCTGCTGCAAGCTGCCACACTCCAAATCCAAGCGGTATGAACAAAATCGCAAACGGATGGGCAATGGATGCCAAAATAGATGTCCCTTCTGCACCTTCTTCTACAAGCTGGAACTGCCAGTTAAAGCTCTGCATGATCTGTACCACCGTATTGCATACCAGAATGATCGTTCCTGCTTTTACGATATATGCTTTTCCTCGCTCCAGCATAGAGCCGCATGCCCTTTTCAAGCTTGGAAACTTATATTCCGGAAGTTCAATAATAAAGAAAGATTTTCTGTATTTTTGTCCTGTAATCTTTTTCACAAGTAAAGCTCCAAGCAAAACTAAGAGAATACCCACCAGATACATAGTTGCTGAAACCCACCATGCGTCCGCAAAGAATGCACCTGCAAAAAGAGCAATCACTGGGATTTTAGCTCCACATGGCATAAATGGTGTAAGCATCGCTGTGGTACGACGTTCTCTTTCGTTACGGATTGTACGGCAAGCCATAACGCCCGGAATCGCACATCCTGTACCAATGACCATAGGAATGACAGATTTACCGGAAAGCCCTACTCTCTTAAAAATCGGATCCAGAACTACTGTAGCTCTTGCCATGTATCCACAATCTTCCAATAATGCAATTAAGAAGTACATGACCATAACAAGCGGAAGGAAACCGACAACTGCACCAACGCCACCGATGATACCATCTACAAGGAGTGCATACAGAAGCGGGTTTGCATTTTCCATCAGTCCGCCGACCCATCCCTGGAAAGTCTCGATCCATGCCACCAGCCAGTCTGCGATCCAGGTACCGAGCGTTGTCTGGGATATGTAGAACACAAGGAAGATAACTGCTGCGAAAATCGGTATACCGATAATCTTATGTGTGATGATACCGTCAATCTTATCCTGTACGTTTCTATCCTTTGTAAAAACTTTTCTCTTCTCTACCTGCTTTACAATTCCATTCACAAACTCAAAACGCTTTCTGTCAGCCGCTTCTACTGCCGTTTTATCTTTGAAATCAATATCCCCCTGCACATAAGGTGCTTTCTGACCTTTTCCTCTTAATGCAGCCGCAGCATTTACAGTCTCTTTGAGTCCTTCATGTCCGGAAGAAGTGGAAATCGTCTTGATTACCGGACAGCCCAGCTTTTCAGACAGAATCTTCTCGTCAATTTTTGTCTGTTTCTTATTAACGATATCACTCTTATTTAGTGCGACAACTACTGGAATCCCAAGTTCCAGAAGCTGTGTGGTAAAAAACAGGCTTCTGCTCAGATTCGTAGCATCTACGATATTGATGATCACATCCGGATTCTCATTCTTGACGTATCCGCTGGTAATGCTTTCTTCCGATGTAAAAGGAGACATAGAATAAGCGCCCGGCAAATCTACCGCAACTAACTCCTCCGTCCCGTCATAATAACCTTTCTTGATCGGACTTTCTTTTCTTTCGACCGTAACGCCTGCCCAGTTCCCGACACGTTCATTCCTGCCGGTAAGTGCATTGTACATGGTCGTCTTTCCACTGTTGGGATTTCCTGCAAAAGCAATCCTCATAATTCTCCTCCTTTTCGACGTCTTTAATTATACGCATCTTATCTTTATTAGTATGCACTAACCTTTGTGCAAAAAAAAATAGTGGAAACTACTATTTTTTATTATATTGAAATGGCTTTCGCCAGATCAGTATCAATATTATAACGCCCATCCTTAATGGAAACTACACAGCCACCCTTCAGATGAGAAACCACTGTAATTGGTTCACCACTGTAACAGCCAAGAGAAAACAGAAAAGAGGTCAGTTCTTCATCATCTGTCAAAATTTCCTTAATGATATATTCTTCCCCTTCTTTGGCTTTTATTAAATTCATATCCACTCGCTCCTTATGGCAATTTTTACAATTATGCTTAAATATTTTTCTCATTTGATATTGTTAGTATATTCTAATTCCTGTAAGTTGTCAATAATTATTTATAGTATTTTATTGCTATTTTATTTTATAAATATATCTGGCTGAATACCATGAATCATGATACAATAACTATACAATTTTTATAAAAGAATCCGAATGATATAGGAGGTGACAAGCTATGCACATAAATTCGTCTGGTGAAAACTATCTGGAAACTATTTTAATATTAAGCAAAAAACGTCCTGTTGTTCGTTCTGTGGACATCGCTACAGAATTAGACTTTAAAAAACCCAGCGTAAGTGTGGCTATGAAGAAACTGCGTACAAGCGGACATATAACGGTATCTCCGGAAGGATATATTAATTTAACTGAATCTGGAAAAGAAATAGCTACACAGATTTATGAACGCCATGTTCTTCTTTCTTCCTGGCTAGAACGTCTTGGTGTTGATCCGGATATTGCCGCACAAGATGCATGCAGGATAGAACATGTCATTAGTTCTGAAGTTTTGAAGCCCTCAAAAAGCATATCAAATAACTCTCTTCTCACTATAAATTGAATGGCATTTTAAAACCGGGAATTTCATACTTTCCCGGTTTCTAAAATCTTTTCATTTTCCATATTTAGTATTGCATTATTGATTTTTATCGTGCTTCTTATATCGAATATGCCCAACAATACCTGCAGCAAAGAAGAGTATTGCGGCTAAAAGTTGCATGCTTACCACAAAATCAACCCCATCTTTTCTGAAACTGTCAAAAAAGTTAGTCAGCCATATTACTGCGCCTACAAACCACAATAAATACCATCGTTTTCTTTTGCTTTTCATAACTTTTTTACCACCACACAAATCCAACCTTTTTTTGTTTTATCTACTTTTACTCCTCTAAAACCGGCATCCTCCAAAGATTTTTCTATTTGCTCAGAATTGTAAATCTTCATCCCCTGTATTATCTTCGTCCACTTTTCATCCTTTGGATTTTCACCGTTTGATTCATTGCAGATCATAAACGTTCCGCCGATTTTCAAAATTTTATATACCTTCTTAAAAGCCTCACTAATATCCGGCCAGAAATATATTGTTTCAAATGCAGTAATTACATCGAAAGTTTCACCTCTGAAAGGGAGTTTCATGACATCCCCCTGCAGGATTTCACAACGCTTACTTTCTATCCCTGCTTTATTGATTTTTTTGCTTTTTTCTACACTGATTTCTGAATGATCAATGCCAACCACTCTGCCATACGGACTTTTTTCTAATAACTTTCTGACATTTGCCCCACCGCCACATCCAATATCCAGACATACATTATCGCTTTGAATTTCCATATGTGTAAATCCCCATTCAGCCATAGATGAATGACCAGTATTCATCATATGAACCATAATTTTGCCGCCGATTCCTTTTGGCTTACAAGTATTTTGAAAAAAAGACATAACCTATACCTCTATCAACTCACCAAAACAATATCTATTCTTAATATATAAAAAAATTTCGCTACATACAGATACTTCCAAGAATCTCCTGTAACGCATTTTTGCTACTTGAATGGCATCTCACTACATCCGCATTGCAGCGTTCCGCCTCCTCCACTGCACACCTGGCCATCTTATGGGAAACCGTATTCGTGAACAGTACAATCAAATCTGGATTCCCAATCTGTTTACTTAAAGTTGCAGACATCTGTGTAAAGACTTTCGCTTTACAATTAAAACTTTTACAAACTTTTTTGTACTGACAGACCATTCTATCATGCCCGCCTATAATAACAACACTCATACCCAACCTCCCATTTTTAATATATTCATAAAACGCTCCGATAGCAGATATCTACAAAATCATCCGTTCTTGATCATCGGTTGCGTTCTAAATCGTATTATGGAACGCTGCTATTAACTGATTAAAATCTTTTCTCGCAGCATTCCCCAATATTTATTAATCCAGATTTTCACCCAACGCTTTGCAGGATTGAATCCCCTCATCATCGGGCATTTCATTGCAGATCACGCTTTCACAAATCAAGACAGCTCCCGCCTCTTTGCATCTTGTCTCCCAGTCTCTCATCCACTCTCCATCTCCCCAGCCATAAGAGCCAAACAGTGCAATTCTTTTTCCTGAAAGTTTTGATTCACAAGAAGCAAACATCGGTTCAAATTCCTCTTCTTCCAATACTTCTGCTCCCATTGCCGGGCATCCAAAAGCGATCGCATCATAAGAATCCATCATAGAAACATCAAATTCATCCGGAGTTAATAATACAACCTCTGCCCCCTTCTCCTTCGCGCCCTCCAGTACTGCCTTTGCCATGGCTTCTGTATTTCCTGTGCCACTCCAATAAACTACTGCAATTTTACTCATGATTTTTACCTTCCTTTCTGAAGTTTGTGATTATATAGTAATCGTAAGCTGTTCAACAGCCACGCCACTTTTCCATCTCCTGCAATAAATTTCTGTGCATTTTTTATATTTTTTAAACAGAATCCTCGCGGCCTGTTCATCCCCGTACACCTTCCAACACCCAGAACATTTGCTGCAGGCCGCCTTATTCTCAATAAATCCTTTTACATCCTCTGCCGGATACCCTAAGAATAAACCTATTTCATGCGGAAAGTCTGGGTCACTCTGCAGTTTTTGAATCAGTCTGCAGATGCACTGTGATAGATTCGTACAATCATATCCCTTACATTTCAATATGATCTGAGTTTTCTCATCAGAAAAATCTTCTTTTAACTTTTCTGGACGATAGACATAAACCAGCATCCGTTTGTCTGATATGCGAACCGGGATAATCCGGATCCCTTTCTGTGTCAGTTTTTGATTAAATTCACGTATTTCTTTTATAATCATCTTTTGTGAACTATAAGGGCATGAAAAAAAGACTTCCCGTTTTCAGTCCTGCTAACGTAGGTGAACAATGGCATACTAACATTTCCTCTGACATTTTCTTTCACTTCTCCTTAAACATCTTTTCTGAAAATGAATCTACTCTACCCAGTAAGTTTTCTTTATCAATAGTTAGTTTTAACTAATTCATGTGAAAAAAATATGCACACCTTGCTTTCATTAAAAACATCAGATGTACGTTTCTATAATTTTATAAACCTATCCCATTATCTAAACATAAGCCGTTTTTTAATTAGCTTTAACTAACTTTAGTTTACTTTATTTTTTCACTGTTGTCAATCCATAAATAGATGTGATTAATAAATAATATTTACTAACCTGATTATACACCCGTTTTTTCGTTGTAACTATTCCTGTTATATTTGAAAGTTCATTGTAACTCAATTCTCACTCAATCCCGGCTCAATGCCATTCCCCCTTCTTTTCAATAAACTAATCCTGTGCGAAACATCCGCACAAAAGATTATCGGAAAGGAGGATTTTTATGAAAACACAAAGAGGAAGTCCTGTTACAGATGAAAAATACTGCAATAGATAAGTGTTCGTCATCTGAGGGGAGGTGAGTGCATGACAACCTTTCTTACTGCAAACAGTACTCTACCGCCATATATGGCATTTCCCAGTTTTCTTCTGGACTGTGATTTCTCCGAAACCACAAAACTGCTCTATATGGTGCTTTTAAACCGGGCAAGATTATCACAAAAAAATGACGGCTGGATTGATAAAAAAAGGTCATGTGTTCTCCTATTTCACCATTGAAGATATGGCAGCAACACTTCGCAAAAGCCAGACAACCATCAAAACATCTCTGAGTGCTTTGGAACAAGTAGACCTTATCTGTCGTGCTCGTCAGGGAACCGGGAATCCCAACCGGATTTATGTAAAAGTCCCGGCTGATTTTTCAACACAGACAGAAGAAAAACTGTCTGTTAGACAGTCAGAAAACCGTCCCTTTGACAGACAGAATTCTGTCCGCCAGACAGTCAGAAAACTGTCCCCTAATAATAAAGAGAAGAAAAATAATGATTCAGTAAAACGCCATTATGAATGTAAGGAGGATGAAAGCCTATGATAAAACCACAAAACCTACTGCCGAACCTTTCTCCCCGGCAGCCTTTAGAAGATGAATATATCAGCGAAACGGACGGTCTGATCTACTGTTCCAAGTGCCACACCCCACGGCAGAAAAAGATAGAATTTTTAGGAAAAATCATGTTTCCGATCATCCGCTGCCAATGCCAGCAGGAACAATATGAAAAAGAAGAAGCAAAACGAAAACACCAGGAATTTCTAGAACACATCTCCCGGCTGAAATCCAGCGGTCTGCAAGACCCGGCTTTAAGAGAATTCACTTTTGCTCACGATAACGGTATCAACCCGGAAATTGAAAAGGCAAAAAATTATGTTACTCACTGGGAGGAAATAAAATCCAAGGCCATGGGGCTGCTGCTCTGGGGTGATGTCGGCACTGGGAAATCCTTTTTTGCAGGCTGTGTTGCAAACGCTCTGCTAGATAAAGGGGTTCCCGTACTCATGACGAACTTCGCCAAAATCTTAAATTCTCTGACCGGAATATATCCGCAGGATCGGAATGAATTTATCAATAGTTTAAATCAGTACAGCCTGCTGATCATTGATGATTTGGGTGTGGAACGAAATTCCGAATTTGCTTTAGAACAGGTCTTCCATGTAATCGACAGCCGTTACCGCAGTATGAAACCTATGATCATTACAACAAATCTGACGTTGGAAGAATTAAAACATCCGGAAGATTTAGCACACAGCAGGATCTATGACCGGATTCTGGAGCGTTGTGTCCCACTAAAGATCAACAACCAGAATATCCGGGAACTGAACGCTGTAGCTAATATGTCAGAAGCCCGAAAACTACTTGCTTAAAAATCTGACCGGAAACGGTCATAGAAGAAAGGAGGCCAATATGACAGATAAAAAAACACAAACAGAAATCAGAAAAGAATTATTACAGGCAAGACACAGAGCAGAGGAAGCACAGGCACGGAACCGTGTGAAAGAGCGAAATGCCCGGACACGCAGGCTGATTCAGGAGGGTGCCGTTTTGGAGAGCATCTTCCCGGAATTCCAGACAATGGAGCCGTCGCAGATCAGACAGGAATTGTTAAACCGTTTCAAAAGAATCTGACACTAGTTGACACCAGCAATTTCTCATCCCGAGGGGCGACTTACTCACCACCTGATAAATCAGGCAGTGGTATCCCCTTCGGGGCTCGTGCGCTCTGCGAGGCTTATCCGCTTGTTCGCAGGC
>ENA-OQAA01000654-OQAA01000654.1-human-gut-metagenome-genome-assembly--contig:-NODE-654-length-22357-cov-2.235043_pt1 | contig 22357 bp, 29 predicted proteins | sample MGYA00242489_ERZ504515 | MGnify/ENA primary metagenome ERZ504515 (study PRJEB26092, sample SAMD00036237) | human gut metagenome | host: Homo sapiens | study: EMG produced TPA metagenomics assembly of... | reverse complement strand
GTTTCTGGCTAATGCCGGTGTATGCTCGCGTCGTGAAGCGGATGAGTTTATTACGGCAGGCGTAGTGTCTGTAAACGGAGAAGTGGTTACGGAATTGGGTACTAAGATTAAGCGTGGCGATGAAGTGAAGTTCCACGACCAGACGGTCAGCATCGAACGTAAGATATATGTCCTGTTGAACAAGCCGAAAGATACGGTGACAACTTCCGATGACCCGCAGGCGCGTCGTACTGTAATGGACTTGGTGAAAGGTGCTTGTGACGAACGTATCTATCCGGTAGGTCGTCTGGACCGTAATACTACGGGAGTATTGTTGCTGACGAACGATGGCGACCTGGCTTCCAAGCTGACCCATCCCAAGTATCTGAAAAAGAAAATATATCATGTGCATTTGGATAAGAATCTGACTAAAGCCGATATGGAGCAGATTGCAGCCGGTATTCAGTTGGACGATGGTGAAATCCAGGCAGATGCTATCAGCTATACGGATGATTTCAAAAAAGATGAAGTGGGCATAGAAATCCACTCCGGCAAGAACCGTATCGTGCGTCGTATTTTCGAATCGCTGGGATACAAGGTTGTGAAACTGGATCGTGTATTCTTTGCCGGCTTAACCAAGAAAGGCTTGCGTCGCGGCGAGTGGCGTTACCTCACGGAACAAGAGGTGAACTTCCTGCGCATGGGCTCTTTCGAATAATATATATAATCAAGTTATAATAACTGTTTTATGGAAAAGATTAGTAGAACAAAGATTGTTGACCTGCTGAAGCGCGAGGATTTTGGCGCTATGGTCAACGTGAAAGGTTGGGTTCGTACCCGCAGAGGTAGTAAGCAAGTTAATTTTATCGCGCTGAACGACGGTTCTACAATAAATAATGTGCAGATTGTGGTGGATTTGGCAAACTTCGATGAGCAGATGCTGAAAGAAATTACCACAGGAGCTTGTTTGAGCGTGAACGGTGTGCTGACGGAATCGGTAGGCTCCGGTCAGAAAGCTGAAATCCAGGCACGTGAAATTGAAGTGTTGGGTACTTGCGACAATACGTATCCTTTGCAGAAAAAAGGGCACTCTATGGAGTTCCTTCGCGAGATAGCCCATCTGCGTCCTCGTACGAATACATTCGGTGCTGTGTTCCGTATCCGTCACAATATGGCTATTGCCATTCATGAATTCTTCCATAAGAAAGGGTTCTTCTATTTTCATACGCCTATCATTACGGCTTCCGACTGCGAAGGAGCCGGACAGATGTTTCAGGTTACTACGATGAACCTTTATGATTTGAAGAAAGACGAAAACGGTTCTATTATCTACGATGACGATTTTTTCGGAAAGCAGGCGAGTCTGACGGTTTCCGGTCAGTTGGAAGGTGAACTTGCCGCTACGGCGTTGGGCGCTATCTATACGTTCGGGCCTACGTTCCGTGCGGAAAACTCCAATACCCCCCGTCACTTGGCTGAGTTCTGGATGGTGGAGCCGGAAGTTGCGTTCAATGACATTACCGATAACATGGACTTGGCGGAAGAATTCATCAAGTTCTGCGTACAGTGGGCTTTGGATAACTGCGCCGATGATGTGAAGTTCTTGAATGATATGTTTGACAAGGGTTTGATAGAGCGCTTGCAAGGTGTACTGAAAGAAAACTTCGTTCGTCTGCCTTATACGGAAGGTATCAAGATTCTGGAAGAAGCCGTAGCACAGGGGCATAAGTTTGAATTCCCCGTATACTGGGGGGTCGACCTGGCTTCCGAGCACGAACGCTATTTGGTAGAAGACCACTTCAAGCGTCCGGTTATCCTAACGGATTATCCGAAAGAAATCAAGGCGTTCTATATGAAGCAGAACGACGATGGTAAAACGGTACGTGCTATGGATGTGCTCTTCCCGAAGATTGGCGAGATAATCGGCGGCTCCGAGCGTGAGTCCGATTATGCTAAACTGATGAACCGCATCGAAGAACTTCATATTCCGATGAAAGATATGTGGTGGTATCTTGATACCCGCAAGTTCGGTACGTGCCCGCACTCAGGCTTCGGATTGGGCTTTGAACGTCTGTTGCTGTTTGTAACCGGTATGACTAATATTCGTGACGTGATACCGTTCCCGCGTACTCCGCGCAATGCGGAGTTCTAACCGCCGGAGAACGAAATAAAATATCCTTGATGGATAAGCCCGCATAAACTTTGGTTTATGCGGGCTTTTTTATCGGATAAACTGTTATTTTCTCGAAATAAATCTTTATATTTGTGTCAATAGGAATGGCATAGCGTTAACCAATATCATACGAATATGAAAAAGAATTATTTCTTTACCATGCTGGCAGTGGTGCTGCTTGCGGTAACAGGAGTCCGGGCGCAGGATAAGGCTGCTTTTGAGCCGGCGCATCTGGAAGGTATTTGGCAGTTGTGTCATTATGTGTCTGAAAATCCGGAAATTCCCGGAACATTGAAACCGAGTAATACATTTAAGGTACTGAGCGATGACGGTCGCATTGTTAACTTCACGATACGGCCCGGTGCAGATGCCATTATTACGGGGTATGGTACCTATCGGCAAATATCGGGCACAGCCTATAAGGAAAGTATCGAGAGGAACATCCATCTGCCTATGTTGGATAATAAGGACAATATCCTTGAATTTGAAATGGGTGAGGGAGGTGTGATGTACCTGAAATATTTTATCGCGAAAGATTTAAACGGAAATGAACTGAATACATGGTTCCATGAAACATGGAAACGGGTAAATATGCCATCCGCGTTTCCGGTAGACATTGTTCGGTAGTATAAAACGAATGTTGTTTTATGTCCCTTGCGCAAATCCGGAAAATTTTCTGTTTATAAGTGTTTGCGTGTGCGGGCGGGAACTTTTAAAATTCTCTTCCGAGGAATCTGTATTTCCTCGGAAGAGAATTTCTTTTTGTTGTATATCAGCCAAGTGCAAATCAAAAAAAAGAAGAAAACGTTTGCCAGTTATAAGAAAATCCGTACCTTTGCAAGCCGATTATTATCTCATAAGGATAAGCATTTAATTCATAGCGGATTAATCTCCCTTTGTCCGAGGCGGTTGATTCGTGGTGAAGCAAAAATTTAGTAGTAACATTTAAAAAAAACAATTAAGAGTGGATACTTTAAGTTACAAGACCATTTCTGCAAACAAAGCTACAGTGACTAAAGAATGGGTCATTGTTGACGCTACAGACCAGGTATTGGGTCGTCTGGGCGCAAAAGTTGCGAAACTGTTGAGAGGAAAGTATAAACCTAACTTTACTCCTCACGTAGATTGCGGCGATAATGTAATCATTATCAATGCCGACAAAGTAAAATTAACCGGTAACAAGTGGAATGACAAGGTATATCTGTCATATACAGGTTATCCTGGCGGCCAGAGAGAAATCACTCCTGCCCGTTTGCAGGCAAAACCGAACGGTGATGACAAGTTACTGAGAAAAGTAGTAAAGGGTATGTTGCCTAAGAACAAGTTGGGCGCAAAATTGCTGGGCAATATGTATGTATATGCCGGCAGCGAGCACAAACACGATGCTCAGAACCCGAAAATGATTGATATTAACGTACTTAAATAAGAGATAATGGAAGTAGTAAATGCATTAGGCAGACGTAAAAGTGCAATTGCACGTATTTTCGTAAGCGAAGGTACTGGAAAGATTACTATTAACAAGAGAGACCTCGCAGAGTACTTTCCATCAAGCATTCTTCAGTATGTAGTTAAACAACCGTTGAACAAGCTGGGTGTTGCTGAAAAGTACGACATCAAAGTAAACCTCTGCGGTGGCGGTTTCACCGGACAGTCTCAGGCATTGCGTCTTGCAATTGCTCGCGCTTTGGTGAAAATCAATGCTGAAGATAAAGCTGCTCTCCGTGCTGAAGGCTTCATGACTCGCGATCCCCGTTCTGTTGAACGTAAGAAACCGGGACAGCCGAAAGCTCGTCGTAGATTCCAGTTCAGTAAACGTTAAGAGTTGGAGAACGGTTGGGGCGGACAAGTTGCTTAATTCTCGACTTTCACCTCTCAACTCTCAACTGAAAAAGCGTTTAGTATCTAAACTACCGGGACTCTTCATTCGGATAGGCTACCCGGCGGTTGGTTTAGAAAAAACAAAAAAGAAAGTAAACGATTTAAAGATTAAAACAAAATGTCAAGAACTAATTTTGATACATTATTGGAAGCCGGTTGTCACTTCGGTCACTTGAAAAGAAAGTGGAACCCTGCAATGGCTCCTTATATCTTCATGGAGCGCAATGGTATTCATATCATTGACCTCAACAAGACGGTTGCTAAAATTGACGAAGCTGCTGAAGCTTTGAAGCAAATCGCTAAATCAGGAAAGAAAGTCCTGTTTGTTGCTACTAAAAAACAAGCTAAGCAGGTGGTTGCCGACAAGGCTGCATCTGTAAATATGCCTTATGTAATCGAGCGCTGGCCGGGTGGTATGTTGACCAACTTCCCGACAATCCGTAAGGCTGTGAAGAAGATGGCTACTATCGATAAGCTGACTAACGATGGTACTTATTCTAACCTCTCTAAGAGAGAAATCCTGCAAATCTCCCGTCAACGTGCCAAGTTGGACAAGACGTTGGGTTCTATCGCTGACCTGACTCGTCTGCCGTCTGCTTTGTTTGTTATCGACGTAATGAAGGAGAATATTGCAGTTCGCGAAGCCAACCGTTTGGGTATTCCCGTATTCGGTATCGTTGATACCAACTCCGATCCTACGAATATCGACTTCGTTATTCCGGCAAACGATGACGCTACCAAGTCGGTAGAAGTTATCTTGGATGCTTGCTGCGCTGCTATGCAGGAAGGTCTGGAAGAACGTAAGGCTGAGAAGGTAGACATGGAAGCTGCCGGTGAGGCTCCTGCCAACAAAGGCAAGAAGAAAGCTACAAAAGCAAGACTCGACAAGTCTGACGAGGAAGCAATCAACGCAGCTAAAGCTGCCGCTTTCATTAAGGAAGACGAAGAGGCTTAATTCATAGTGGAGAGTTGAGAATTGAAAGTTGAGAGTTACTTTACAGCAATTCTCAATTCTCTATTCTCAGCTCTTTTTCGCTTTTTAGAACGATATTTATTAACTAAAATATAAAGGAAAGATAGTATGGCTGTAAGTATGGCTGATATAACCAAGCTCCGTAAAATGACTGGTGCTGGTATGATGGATTGCAAGAATGCATTGAACGATGCAGAAGGCGATTTCGATAAGGCAATGGAAATTATCCGTAAAAAAGGACAGGCTGTTGCTGCTAAGCGTCAGACCGTGAAGCTTCTGAAGGTTGCGTTTTGGCTAAGACTACCGGTGACTTTGCCGTTATCATCGCTTTGAAGTGCGAAACCGACTTCGTAGCTCAGAATGCCGACTTCGTGAAACTGACTCAGGATATCCTTGACCTTGCCGTTGCCAATAAGTGCAAGACGTTGGATGAAGTAAAAGCCCTGCCGATGGGTAACGGTACTGTACAGGATGCAGTAACCGACCGTAGCGGTATCACAGGCGAAAAGATGGAACTCGACGGTTATCTGACTGTAGAGGGTGCAACCACGGTTGTGTACAACCACATGAACAGAAACGGTCTTTGCACGATTGTTGCTTTCAACAAGAATGTTGACGAACAGTTGGCTAAGCAAGTGCCATGCAGATTGCTGCCATGAATCCGCTGGCTATCGACGAAGACGGTGTTTCTGAAGAAGTTAAGCAGAAAGAAATCGAAGTTGCTATCGAGAAGACAAAAGCTGAACAAGTACAGAAGGCTGTTGAGGCTGCTTTGAAGAAAGCCGGTATCAACCCTGCTCACGTTGACAGCGAAGACCACATGGAAAGCAACATGGCTAAGGGATGGATTACAGCTGAAGACGTAGCAAAGGCAAAAGAAATCATTGCTACAGTTTCTGCTGAAAAAGCTGCACACCTGCCGGAACAGATGATTCAGAATATTGCTAAAGGTCGTCTGGGTAAATTCCTGAAAGAAGTTTGCTTGCTGAACCAGGAAGATATCATGGATGGCAAGAAGACTGTAAGAGAAGTGCTGAAAGAAACTGACCCTGAATTGAAAATCGTTGATTTCAAGCGTTTCACTTTGCGTGCTGAATAATTCCGTACGGATGTAAATATATGGAAACGGTCGCATGGAAATATCCATAGCGACGTTTTTCTTTATTATGTTTTTAAAGCAGCAGTGAGTTATCCCACCGTTTTGGTCTGTGTATACCCCTCTTTCTTTAGTAATTCCAGTACTTTTTGCTTAAAGTCTCCTTGCACAATGATTTCTCCGTCTTTGGCGCTTCCTCCCACACCGCATTTACTTTTAAGGAATTTGCCCAGTTCTTTCAAATCGTCTTCCGTACCGATAAATCCGGTAACGAGAGTTACAACTTTACCGCCCCGGTTCTTGCGGTCCAATTGTACGCGCAGACGTTGTTGGGACGGTTGGAGAGTGGTTTGCTCTTCTTCATCGTCCAATTCGTATTTGAAGTCGGGGTTGGTTGAATACACTACATTCAGTCTGTCTTTCCAATCGTTCTCTTTTGGTTTCTTAGCCATATATACTTGTTTTAATTTTCTCACAAAAGGAGTCCAAAAATACGGTTTTACAAGGAACTTTGCAATCACAGGTAGAAATAATGTTAACCTTTTGTCATAGATATATTATAGATTGGAAAAAAAGCACTACTTTTGTCAGTCATAATATTGAGAACTTAAAGGAAAAGCTATGAACAGTCAGTTACAAAAGAAAGACTCTACAAAGGTGCCGGAACCTACCTTGCGCCGGCTTCCGTGGTACCTTTCCAATGTAAAAATTGCTTAGAAAAAGAGGGGAGCGTTTCGTTTCTTCTACTCAAATTTCCAAAGAAATCAATATTGATGCCTCTCAGATAGCGAAAGACTTGTCATATGTCAATATTTCCGGCCGTACCCGTGTGGGGTATGAGATAGATACGCTGATTGCCGTGCTGGAAGATTTTTTGGGATTTACCAATATACATAAAGCATTTCTTTTCGGTGTGGGAAGTTTGGGTGGTGCATTGCTGCGAGATTCCGGTTTGAACCATTTCGGTCTGGAGATTGTGGCAGCATTTGATGTAAATCCCGATTTGGTAGGGACAGCATTGAATGGCATTCCAATCTATCATTCCGATGATTTTGAAGAGAAAATGCAGGCATATGACGTCAATATCGGTGTGCTGACAGTACCTATTGAGATTGCGCAGAAAATTACGGATACGATGGTGGCAGGCGGCATTAAAGCCGTATGGAATTTTACTCCGTTCCGTATCCGTGTGCCGGAAGATATAGTGGTTCAGAACACTTCGTTGTATGCACATCTGGCAGTAATGTTTAACCGTTTGAATTTTAATGAGATAAGGTAATGAAGATCATAGCAGTAGGGATGAATTATGCACAGCACAATAAGGAGCTTGGGCATACTCAGGAGAATAGGGAACCTGTTATCTTCATGAAACCCGACTCGGCTATTTTGAAAGACGGCAAGCCGTTTTTTGTTCCCGACTTCTCCCATGAAGTCCATTACGAAACGGAAGTGTGGTACGTATTTGCCGGTTAGGTAAGAATATAGCTCCCCGTTTTGCGCATCGTTATTATGATGCGGTGACGGTAGGCATTGATTTTACAGCCCGTGACTTGCAGCGGAAATTCCGTGAAGCCGGTAACCCGTGGGAGCTGTGCAAAGGGTTTGACAACTCTGCAGCTATCGGTACGTTCATTTCTTTGGAACAAGCCGGTGGAGACTTGCAGAATTTAGATTTCCATCTCGATATAGACGGTTGTGAAGTACAACGTGGCAATACGGCAGACATGCTTTTCAAGATAGATGATATAATAGCCTATGTCAGTCGTTTTATGACTTTGAAGATTGGTGATTTGCTGTTTACAGGTACCCCTGCCGGAGTAGGGCCCGTCAGCGTCGGTCAGCATTTACAAGGTTATTTAGGCGGGGAAAAGCTGCTTGATTTCCATATCCGCTGATTTCGTCAGCTCTTTCATGCTCCTTTGTATTAGGCTGTAAGACTTGCTGTTTGTTTTTTAGGTACGTAATCCCTCTCATTAAGGAAAAATAGCAGAATATCTTTGAGCCGATAGTGAATAATGCCTACTTTAGCACGTTTATTATATAATTGAAAAGATATGAAGATACGTGTTGGTTTTGGCTTTGATGTTCACCGGCTGGTGACAGATAGAGAACTTTGGTTGGGTGGTGTACGTCTGGAGCATGAGAAAGGTCTCTTGGGACATTCGGATGCAGACGTGCTGATACATGCTATTTGCGATGCATTGCTGGGTGCGGCGAATATGCGCGACATAGGCTATCACTTTCCCGATACGGCAGGCGAATTTAAAAATATAGATAGTAAGATATTGTTGAAGAAAACGGTGGACTGATAGGCAGTAAAGTATTCCATCGGTAATATTGATGCGACAATCTGTGCGGAACGACCCAAGTTGAAAACTCATATACCCGCCATGCAGCAGACTCTTTCTGCTGTGTTGGGGATTGATGAAGACGATGTATCCGTGAAGGCTACCACTACGGAGAAGTTGGGCTTTACAGGACGGGAAGAGGGAATATCGGCTTATGCAACTGTCTTGATAGTCAAAGAATAAACGAACTCCGAATCAAAATCAGAAAATACTATGAAACAATTTGCTTTGACCCTTTGTATGGTACTGCTGTCCGTAATGTTCTGCCGGGCGCAGATAAAGCCCTTGAAATTCGATAAAAACGGAGAATTCAAAATAGTGCAGTTTACCGATGTGCATTTCAAATATGGTAATCCTGCCTCGGATATTGCCTTGAAGCGTATCAATGAAGTGCTTGATGCAGAACGTCCCGACCTGGTTGTATTTACCGGTGACGTGGTGTATGCGAAGCCGGCAGAAACAGCCATGCGTACGGTACTTGCTTGTGCTTCTTCCCGCAAAATTCCTTTTGTTGTGACTTTTGGCAACCATGACAATGAACAGGATAAGACGCGTGCCGAATTATATGATGTCGTTCGCTCTGTTCCTTATAATATTCAGCCGGACAGAGGTGAGGCCGATTCACCCGACTACGTGCTTGCATTGCAGGCTTCCGACAGTAATCGTGATGCAGCTTTGTTGTATTGTATGGATTCGCACTCCTACTCCCGGCTGCCAGATGTGAAAGGATATGCCTGGTTTACCTTTGACCAGGTAAACTGGTATCGTAGCCAGAGCGCTGCTTATACGGAAAGAAATGGCGGAAAGCCTTTGCCTGCTCTGGCTTTTTTCCATATTCCCCTACCCGAATATAATCAGGCTGCGCTGATGAGAGTGCCATATTGATAGGCACGCGTATGGAAAAGGCTTGTGCTCCGCTCCTGAATACCGGCATGTTTGCCGCCATGAAAGAAGCCGGTGATGTAATGGGTACTTTTGTGGGGCACGACCATGATAATGATTATTCCGTTATGTGGCACGGCATCCTGTTGGCTTACGGGCGTTACAGGTGGAAATACGGAGTATAACCACCTGCCGAATGGTGCCCGTGTTATTCTGATGAAAGAAAACGCCCGCACATTCACTACCTGGATTCGTATCAAAGGCGGGGAGATTGTGGACAAAACGGTTTATCCGGACAGCTACCGGAAAGACGATTGGCGTAAGCGTCCGCCGGTTGGAGAGAAGTAATCAGGGGGCAGTTACTTTTTCTCCGTTTACTACTACATTGTCCAGCGTCAGGTTCACCACATTCTCCATTTGTATCGCTTTGGGAGCTTTCTTCACGTTGATGTTCCGCAGGGTGATGTTGTGCAGTTTGGCTTCAGGCAGTCCGTTAGCATGAGCGCTACGCTGTCTACGCGGTTACAGGTTACATCTTCAATGCAGATGTTGCGGAATAGTGTAGGATGATTGCCGCCCCGATACCCGTGGTAGTTCGTGCGGAAATTGATAACACCCCACAGGCAGACATCGGCTTCGATGCGCCGCATATTCAGGTTTTCGAAATAGCCGCCTCTGTCCGGGTTGGACTTGAAATATATACCGTTACGGCAACTGTCTATCTTGCAGTCCTCAATATAGATATTCCGCACTCCGCCCGACATTTCGCTTCCGACAGTGATGGCCCAACGTGCGAAATGACAGTTGCGGATGATAACGTTTTCCGTAGCCTGACCGATGCGCCAGCCGTCTTGGTCGCGCCCTGATTTGATAGCGATGCCGTCGTCACCAACGTTGAAATCCATATCTTCTATCAGTACATTGGTGCAGGATTCCGGGTCGCAGCCGTCATTATTGTAATTGTTGCTGTCGATATATACATTCCGTACGGTTACGTTGTCGCAAAATACGGGATGAATGATCCAGAAGGGAGAATCGTAAATTTTTAAATCTTCTACCAATACGTTCTTGCAACCGTAAAATTGTATCATACAGGGACGCAGATAGTGTCCTTCTCCGAATACGCGTTGGTATACAGGAACGGAATCAATACCCATCTGGCGCAGACGGTCTACGGCAGGACCTTGTATGGCATGCCAGCCGTTGAAAGTCACCGAACCGTTTCCGTCGATAGTTCCTTTGCCGGTTACCGCGACATTCGTACATTGGTATGCGTAGATAAAGGGGGAGTAGTTGAAACATTCTGTTCCTTCCCATTTTGTCAGTACCATAGGCAGGTAGTCAGCGGCTTTGGTAGAGAATTCCAGACGTGCTCCTTCGGCGATGTGCAGGTTTATGTTACTTTTCAGTGTAATGGCTCCTTTGATGAAATAATTTCCTGCGGGAATGAGTACGGTACCGCCACCGTTCGTGTTACAATGACTGATGGCTTGGAGGATGGCGGGACGGCTGTCGAAAGTTGTATCGCTCTTTGCTCCGTAGTCGGTTACATCATAAACAGTATCGGCGAATGCGGGCGGTACGATATTTTTTAGTATTCCGGGTACTTTTGCCCATTCTCCGGCCGTTTTCCGGGAGGAGGATGTGTGCAGGCTCCCATCACCAATAGGAGGGATAAGCACCAGAGTGCAGTTTGTTTTTTCATGGCATTACGTATTTAAATATGTATAGAGCAAAAATACGGGTTTCTTTTCGGTAAGGGGTGGATGAATTGATGTTTGAAATGGAATTTTTGACCGGATTCGGTCTTATGGATGAAATTTTACATAATTAAGTCGCGTCCATTTGTTTTTTCCGATGGTGTACGTACCGGCAATGCGTGCCGAGGCTATATGGACGGTTTCGTCTGTTCGGTAAGCATGTTCCACGGCGGGTAGTTGGCACGAATGCTGCTTGCCGTGCGGGAGTTGACGCGGAAAGTCACAAGATTTCCGGAGGTGTCTTTCAGCCTTAGTATTTGCCGGACATAGAAGTAAGGGGTCGTACCCCTGACTTGTGTCTTGTAGGGGTCGTCCTCCAGCCGGACACTGAGAACGGTCAGGGTCAGATCTGTCACTTTTTCCCCTTCTTTCCCAAGAAAGCGTCCGGCAGTCGGTTGCTTGGCTTTCCGTTGCAGGATGTCAATGTATACGGAATGGTATATCCGGGCGATTTGTGCGAAGCGTTCCTGTTTAGGAATTCGGGGAGTGAACTTGAAAGCTATCCAGGTGAGATAGCCGGGGTCTATCCGCAGGATTTCATGCAGATAATGTCCGTGATATTTGCCGAACGAGATAATATCGTCGCCCTTATTCTGCATTCGTTTGGCATTATACTCCACTAACGACAGAGGGCGGGGAGAGTAGTAACATAAGGTGCTTGCCATTCGTAAGGCTTCGTGTATATCCTCGCTCAGGTCGAATATGTAAAATATGGATTGCCTTTCGGGCAGAGGGGAGTAAATCCAAAGTGAATATCGGGGACAATCTGCTCTTGGCAATACCACAAGATAGGCGCCTACCTCTTTGAAAGAAGCTTTTTTCAGGTTGTATGCATTTAGCTTTTGATACAACACGTCTTGTTCTGCGGCAGTGATGCCCGGAATAAGCGGATTTGTCATACATCAATTTGCTTATTCCAAAGATATGTAATTTTTTTAGAATCGTACCATTAATTCCAATACTATTTTGTCTTGTTCAGATTCTTTTGCAATACTGCTGTTGGCATAGAAATATTTTTCATAATTCAGGCGCAGGTCTGTGCGGAATGCTTTACTGAGGCTGAAGGTGATACCGCCCGTCAGCCGCTGGCGTTTGTAGTCGGTGGTGACCAATGCGCCGGTTTCTTCATCGGTGGTCTTGGCATCGCTTTGGTCCGTCATCATGTCGTAGCGTAGCAGGAAAGACATTTTATTGAATATTTTACGAAGCGGAAGGTCGTAATTGATGAATGTGTTTACGGCTTGCACATCTTTGAAGGCATTGTCGGAATATTGCTTGTACAGATATTCCGCTTCGATATGGAAGCGGTCGGACTCATAGTAAGCGCCGATGTCGTACGATTGCACCCGTATTTCTTCCGGTTGGATGCTCTGTATGCTCAGTGTCAGGTTCAGCTTTGGTGAAAGAAATTGGCTTTGGCAGAATAATTCACTTCTTTATGCCATTCTTTTTGATTGGTCAGGCCCGAACCGTTGTACAGTCCGCCTTCTATCGTAATAGGCAGGTCGGTAGGCAGGGTATATCCAGTGTGATACCTACATCGCGTACGTTGCCCACCTGCTTGGCTATGAACGAGCGGTTGGCAAAATATTGCTGGTGGGGTGATCGGTGTGCGTCGATGGTAAAAGGCACGCGCATCTGCCCGGCGGTCACTGTCAACCCTTTTGCCGGAAACAGGCGTGCGTAGGCATCGAGCATTTTGATGCTTCCTTCGTCCGACAGGTCTATTTCGGCTTTGTAGGCAACAATCGGCAAGACATTGCCGGTAACGCTGCACGTGCGTTTCTCACTTCGAAACGTCCGGCGCCCATAGTGGTCTGGTATTCGTATTTGCCCCGGATTGTTCCGTGTATTTCGGGCAGATAATCCTTGCTTTCCAGTTTTTCTTTGTCTATCTTCTTTCCGTCTTCGCTGTTTTGGGTGTTTTGGGCTTTTGCATAAAGGGCAACAGGGTGAGGAACAGTATCAATGCGCTTTTTTTCATAATTTGTTGTCGGTTTGTTTATGTTGGCAAAGATACGGTCGTATGTGTTGTGATTTTATGTCATATGTGTTTCGTTTCTGTTACAAAGTCACGGGCAAAACGATATGCAGCTATGTGAACTCTTGCAAAAAAGGCATGCCTTTTCTCTTTCTTCTGTTTGAAAACCTGTATTTTTGCATCTTAAACGATGTATATCCGAGAAATGAACAAGGCAGAAAAACGAGTGTTGGTTGGAATGAGCGGTGGCATTGACAGTACCGCTACATGTCTGATGTTGAAAGAGCAGGGTTACGAGGTAATCGGTCTTACGATGTGGGTGTGGGGAGAAGAGCCGTTGGAAGCCCGCCAGCTTGCTCAGAATATGGGCATTGAACATTATGTGGCAGATGAGCGTGAGGCTTTCCGGCAGATTATCGTTCAGAACTTTATCGATGAATACCGGCAGGGGCGTACCCCCAATCCTTGTGTGATGTGCAATCCTCTGTTCAAGTTCCGCATTCTAACGGAGTGGGCGGATAAATTGAATTGCCGGTATATTGCTACCGGGCACTATACCCGTCTGGAAGAACAGAATAGGAAAATATATATAGTTGCCGGGGATGACGATAAGAAAGACCAGTCTTATTTCCTTTGGCGCTTGGGGCAGGATGTCTTGCGACGTTGTCTTTTCCCGTTGGGAACCTATACCAAGATGCAAGTGCGCGATTATCTGAGGGATAAAGGCTATGCAACCGAAAGCGAGGAAGGAGAGAGCATGGAAGTATGCTTCATAAAAGGAGATTATCGGGACTTCCTGCGTGAGCATTCGCCGGAGATAGACAATGAAGTAGGCCCGGATGGTTTGTCAATTCGGAAGGAGTGAAGCTGGGAGAGCATAAGGGCTTTCCTTACTATACCATCGGGCAACGGAAAGGACTTGAAATCGCATTGGGAAAACCAGTTTATGTGCTGAAAATCAATCCGCAGAAGAATACTGTAATGTTGGGAGATGCCGAGCAGCTCAAAGCGGAATATATGCTTGCGGAACAGGATAATCTGATTGATGAGGGGGAAGTTTTCGGAAGCGGGGAACTGACGGTTCGCATCCGCTATCGGAGCAAACCGATACCTTGTTCGGTAAAGCGTCTGGAAGACGGGCGATTGCTGGTGCATTTTGAGACGGAAGCATCTGCATTGCGCCCGGACAATCAGCTGTATTCTATATCGGAAAAAGGGTGGTAGGCGGTTCGTTCATTGCTTCACAACGTGGTATCGGCATGTATATTTGAAAATTAAAAACTGAAATTTGAAAATAAAAAGAGATTAATGGGGAAGAGATTGATTATTCTTTCAGCTTTAGTGTTGTTTCTGGCAAGTGCGTCGGCACAGCAAGATACGTTGAAATACCGTATTAGTTTAAGAGACAAGGCAGCTACCGTTTATTCATTGGAGCATCCTGAACAGTTCCTTTCGGAGAAAGCCATTGCAAGACGTCAAAAACAGAACCTGGCGGTTGATTCCACCGACCTGCCGGTTTGCCGTCAGTATATTGATGAAATACGCAGACAAGGAGTGAATATTGTAGTTGTAGGGAAATGGGAAAATTTTGTTACGGTTTCCTGCAATGATTCCGCTTTGATAGAACATATTGCCGCATTGCCGTTTGTACGCGCTACGGAGAAGTATGGACTGCTCCGAAGATGAATGAAGGAGTGGGGGATGCAATGCGCGATTCTGTAATCAATGAGCCGAAGATATATACAGACAGTATTTACGGTCCTGCTCTCACTCAAATTCAGTTGAGCAATGGAGATAAGTTGCATGATGCCGGATTCAGGGGGCAGGGAATGACGATTGCCGTGATTGATGCCGGATTTCATAATCTGGATAAGATAACGGCTATGCGGAATATCCGTGTCTTGGGCATGAAAGATTTTGTCAATCCTCAGGCGGATTTATTTGCGGCAAGCAGTCATGGACTGAGTGTGCTTTCCTGCATAGGAATGAATCAGCCGGGAATTATGACAGGTACTGCACCGGAAGCTTCCTTTTGGCTGTTCCGCAGTGAGGATGAGGCTTCCGAACACTTGGTGGAACAGGATTATTGGGCTGCTGCCGTAGAGTTTGCCGACAGTGTGGGAGTTGATGTGCTTAATACTTCTTTGGGGTATTATGCGTTCGATGACAAATCGAAAAATTACAAATATCGTGATTTGGACGGACATCATGCCTTGATGTCGCGTCAAGCCTCGCATATAGCTGATAAGGGTATGGTACTGGTGTGCAGTGCCGGTAATTCGGGAATGGGGTCTTGGAAAAAAATAACCCGCCGGGAGATGCTGATAATGTGTTGACGGTAGCGCTATCAACAAACAGGCGGTGTTGGCGCCATTTCCTCTATCGGCAACACGGCTGATAACCGGATTAAACCGGATGTTGTAGCTGTGGGCGAAGGAGCGGATGTGATTCGCACGGACGGAAATCAGGGTAAGGCAAACGGGACTTCTTTCTCTTCGCCCGTCATGTGTGGAATGGTGGCTTGTTTATGGCAGGCATGCCCCCGGCTGACAGCGAAAGAGTTGCTTGAATTAGTCCGCGCTTCCGGTGACCGTGCCGACTATCCGGATAATATCTACGGTTATGGCGTGCCGGATATGTGGAAAGCATATAATAGCTATAAATTAAAAATGAAGTAAGGACAGGAACTTTGCATACTTATATTTAAAGAATGGATGCCTTATCACTATACGAATTAAATGCGCTGGTGCGTCGCAGCTTGGAGCAATGTTTGCCTGATGCCTATTGGATACAGGCTGAATTGAGTGATGTACGTACCAACAGCACCGGACATTGCTATCTGGAGTTCGTACAGAAAGATGCCCGTAGTAATAGTCTGATAGCTAAGGCGAGAGGAACGATATGGTCGAACGTCTTTCGTTTGTTGAAACCTTATTTTGAGGAAGCTACGGGACAGGCTTTTGTTTCGGGCATCAAAGTGCTGGTGCAAGTGACCGTCAGTTTCCATGAACTGTATGGATATAGCCTTACAGTACAGGATATAGATCCCACCTATACTTTGGGTGATATGGCCCGTCGCCGTAAAGAGATTTTGAAACAATTGGAAGAAGAAGGGGTACTTACTTTAAATAAAGAATTGAGAATGCCTCGTTTGCCGCAGCGTATTGCGGTTGTTTCTTCCCCAACCGCTGCCGGATACGGTGACTTTTGCCACCAGTTGCAGAATAATCCGGGAGGTTTTTACTTCTATACGGAACTTTTTCCGGCATTGATGCAGGGTGATCGTGTTGAAGAATCCGTTTTGTCTGCTTTGGATAAGATAAATTCCCGTTCGGACAGTTTTGATGTAGTAGTTATTATCCGGGGCGGTGGGGCAACTTCCGACCTTTCCGGATTTGATACTTATCTGCTCGCGGCTGCCTGTGCGCAGTTTCCTTTGCCTGTTATCACGGGTATCGGACACGAACGCGATGATACGGTTCTCGATTCCGTGGCCCATACCCGTGTCAAGACTCCCACAGCTGCTGCCGAATTTCTGATAGACTGCATGAATGAGGCTGCCGATGAATTGGAATCGCTGGCTGCCCGCCTATGCGATGGTGTCCGGAATTTGCTGGTACAAGAGCAACAGAAGTTAGTATCATACAGGAATCGTATTCCCTCTGCTGCTTATGGTTGCATTTCGGATGCAAAATTAACTTTGCTTACCGTCCGAAAAGACATTGTACAAGCTGTAACAGCCTCCTTGTTTCGTCAGCATCATCGGCTGGAGTTACTGCAACAACGGCTGGCGGATGCTTCTCCGGAAAAGCAATTAGCCCGTGGCTACAGCATTACATTGAAAAACGGAAAAGCAATAAAGAATGCTTCTCTCTTAAATGAGGGTGATGAAATTATCACTCGCCTGTATAAAGGAGAAGTGGTTTCAGTAGTAACAAATAAACTGTCAAAAAAATAAATAATCCTATGCCTGCACCCAAGAAAAAAGAGACTTATTCCCAAGCGATGGAACGGTTGGAGAAAATTGTCAGTCAGATAGACAACAATGAACTGGAAATAGATGAACTTGCCGTAAAGATAAAGGAGGCAAATGAAATCATGCTTTTTGCAGTGATAAGTTGACTAAGGCAGACCGTGAGGTCCAGAAACTTCTATCGGACAAGCAGGAAAGCTAAATAACCTTGAGTGGCTTTTTGTTAGCTTGATTTTTGATGTATTAATATTATATAACTTTTTTGGACGCTAAAAGAGTTAATTCTGCTTTTTTTGTATTATGATAATAATTAATTTCGCTGGTAAAATTGTTTAAGATGAATAATAAATTGTAAAAGGGTGGAGGACTTTGCCGACTTTGATTTTCTTTTTTAAAGAGTATTATGTCTCTCTTTATTCCTATGCACATTCTCTCATTAATAATTGGGAAGTAAGCCGTGACATAGCGAGCGATGCTTTTGAATATATATGGAAGAATTTTGATAGGATAGAGAAGGCCACAGCTAAGTCGTATCTCTTTATATATGTACGCAATCGTGCTATCGACTATCTGAGACATCAGGATATACATTATGCTTATGCTGAATTCTCTCAGAAATTGTATGAAAATTATACAGAAGTGGAGTTCAAGGAGCAAGACGAGCGTATGATGAAGATTCAGAAAGTGTTGGATGGAATGACCCCGCATACGAGGCATATCCTGGAAGAGTGCTATCTACATGAGAAGAAGTATAAAGAAGTAGCCGCAGAATTGAATATAAGCATAAGTGCGGTTAGAAAACATATTGTTAAAGCCTTGAAGGCTATTCGTGAGGAATTTGCTAAATAAATATAAAAAATAGGCTAAACGGTTCAAAATAAGTTTTATAAACGCATTTATAATAAGGTATTAACTAAACTAGCGGATTTATGAGTAATCAAGATAGTACATCTGAATTTGGTAAAGCACTGGATTTAATGGAGAGTTCATCCGATAGCTCTGACAAGAAATGGGAGGATTTGAAAGATGTGGAGACATTAGATGCCTGTAAGGATTTGATGGATGTCAGATATCTTTTGCATAAGTGCCAGGCTTCCGGTATGGTTGATGTGGAGGCTGAATTAGCTCGTTTGAAAGGTAGACAGAATAAGAAAAAATATCTTAAGATGTTTTGGATATGGAGCAGTTCGGTAGCAGCTATCCTGGTAGGAGCTTTTGTTTCATTTAATTATTTATTTAATATACCGGTTGCCCCGCCTAAATCTGTCACGGTATTTGCTGCGGATCCGAATGAACAGCGTATTGTTTTGGAATTAAATGACGGCAAGCAATTCTTTTTGGATGATGAGCCTAAAAAAAGAAAACAAACAAGTAGAAAAACGGCGGACTCTTGATTATACTAATCTAGCGAGGAATTCCGTTCCGGTAGTGAAAAAGATGTTACAGACTCATTCTATTGTAATCCCCAGAGGCGAGACATTCAAATTGATTCTTTGTGATGGTACGGAGGTGTGGCTGAATGCCAATAGTAAATTGGTTTATCCTACAGCTTTTATAGAAAGGGAGCGTACGGTTTTTCTTGAAGGAGAAGCGTTATTTTAAAGTTACAAAAGATACAAAACCTTTTATTGTAAAGACGGATTATTTGCAAACTAAGGTTCTCGGAACGGAGTTTAATGTGAAAAGTTATACAGCCGAAGACAGCCATGTAACGCTGATTAGCGGTAAGGTACAGGTTCGCAGCCATGAAAATGCACGTTTTGTGGATTTGGAACCGGGTAAAGATGCCATACTCCTTTCCAATGGGCAGTTTGAGGTGAAGGAAGTAAACAGTGAGGCCTATACTTATTGGAAAGATGGATATTTTTATTTTGATGAGTTGACTTTGGCGGATATTATGAAGTCTATTGGACGTTGGTATAATGTGAACGTTATATTAGAAATAAAGAAGCATGGCATATCGCATACATTTTATGTCCAATCGTCAGGGTGGTATTGAAGAAACAATTCGTTTGATGAACCGTTTAAAAAAAGTAACGTTAACACTTTGTGAGAATACGGTCTATGTTGACTAGATGGAGGCATGTTTTGTGTAATTTCTTCCATATTGTAGATGCTTTTTAGAGAAAAAGTTTCATGAATTGAAAAAAATAAGGTAAAAAGGTATCTTGTTATTCAAGTCATACGTATTATTAATAAATGAAGCTTCGCTAATATTATTAAAAATAAACGTATGAGAAGAAAGAGGTACTTATTATTTCCGCTTTTCTTTTTTCTATTTTGTCTTCCGTTCTGTGCGGAAGCTCAGGTAGGTGAGAAGAAACTTACAGTAGAGTTTAAGAATGAAGAGTTGTCTTCTGTATTTAAACAGTTGAGCAAAATTTCAGGTTATAAAATCCTTTTTACGTATGATGATGTGAAGTCATATACGTATAGCGGTGCCATCAAGGATAAGAATATCCGGGAAATTTTGGATATTGTGCTTTCTGGTAAGAAACTTGAGTATACTATCGATAAGGAGTTTATTACCATTACAACAAAAGGTCCTTCCAAACAGGCTAAAGTGTATACGGTAAACGGCGTTGTGCTGTCTGCCGATGACGGTGAGCCGCTTATTGGAGCTACCGTTATGGTGAAAGGTACTTCTACGGGTGTGCTGACAGACATAGACGGTAAGTTTACATTGCCTAATGTTTCCAGTCGTTCCAAGTTGGAGTTTTCTTATGTCGGTATGCTTCCTCAGTCACTTTCTCCTTCGCCGACTATGAAAGTGACTCTCCAATCGGATGTACAGACGCTGTCCGAAGTTGTTGTGACGGGTATGCAGCGTATGGATAAACGTATGTTTACCGGTGCTACCGACCAGTTGAAAGCAGAAAACATCAAAATGGATGGTATGGCAGATATCAGTCGCGGTCTGGAAGGACGTTCGGCAGGTGTATCTGTGCAAAATGTATCTGGTACTTTCGGTACGGCGCCTAAGATTCGTGTGCGTGGTGCAACTTCCATTTACGGAAGTTCCAAGCCGCTGTGGGTGGTAGATGGTGTTATCATGGAAGATGTAGCTGAGATAGGTGCTGACGATCTGTCCTCAGGTGATGCTGAGACTCTGATCAGTTCAGCTATTGCCGGTTTGAATGCCGATGATATTGAGAGTTTTCAAATTCTAAAAGATGGTTCGGCTACCTCCATTTATGGTGCACGTGCTATGGCAGGGGTGATTGTGGTAACTACCAAAAAAGGTAAATCAGGTACGAACAAAATCAGTTATACAGGTGAGTTTACCATGCGCATGAAACCCAGTTATAGCAATTTCAACATCATGAACTCTCAAGAGCAAATGGATGTATACAAGAATATGGAGCAAAACGGTTCCCTGAGTTTTGTTGATTCTTATCGTGCTTCGCAGAGTGGTGTCTATGGTAAAATGTATCATCTCATTAATCAATATTCGGCAACAGGCGGTGTATTTGGTTTAGCCAATACGCCTGAAGCACGGGGGGCTTATCTGAAGCAGGCCGAGTTCCGTAATACCGACTGGTTCGACCTGTTGTTCAGCAATAGTATCTCACAAAATCATGCTGTGAGTATGGCTACCGGTACAGACAAGGCTTCTTATTATACTTCCATCAGTGTGATGAACGACCCGGGATGGACTAAGAGGAGCAAAGTGCAACGTTATACGGCTAACATTAATTCTACGTATAATATCTTCAAAAACCTTACACTTAACCTTATCGGGAATGCATCTTTTCGCAAGCAGCAGGCTCCCGGTACTCTTGGTTCGCAAGCTGATCCCGTAAGTGGTGAGGTGAAACGTGACTTCGACATCAATCCTTACTCATTTGCGCTGAATACTTCGCGCACATTGGATCCCAATGAATACTACGTACGTAACTATGCACCGTTTAATATTTTCCACGAGTTGGATAACAACTACATGGATTTAAAAGTTACTGATATGCGATTCCAGGGTGAAATGAAATGGAAGCCTATTCAAAAGGTAGAATTGAGCATATTGGGGGCTTACAAGTACTCATCTACTACCCAAAACCATTATGTGAAAGATTATTCTAATCAGGCATGGGCTTATAGGGCTATGGATGACGCTACCATGCAGCAAGCCAATCCGTGGCTCTATACCGATCCTGACAAAATCAATACTCTACCGGAATCGGTACTGCCCGTAGGCGGTTTCTATCGCGATACGAAATATACTATGTCGAGCTATGACTTGCGTAGTACCGTCAGTTACAATGATGTATTCAACGAAAATCATATCGTAAACTTTTTCGGTGGTATGGAACTAAATGCCACAGACCGCAGCAAAGTGTGGTTTAACGGTGCAGGTATGCAGTATGGCATGGGTATGCTTTCCAGTTACGACTATTTGTTCTTCAAGCAAGGCAACGAGGAAAATACACCTTATAATACTGTTGACGAAACCAAAGCACGCCAAGTGGCTTTTTTCGCTACCGGCACTTATTCATGGAAGGGACGCTATACCGTGAACGGTACAGTGCGTTACGAAGGTTCCAACAAACTAGGTAAAAGCCGTTCGGCTCGCTGGTTGCCTACATGGAATATTTCCGGTGCTTGGAATGCGCACGAAGAAACTTGGTTCAGCAAACTGAATTCCATATTATCTAACTTGACGCTGAAAGCAAGTTACTCGCTGACTGCCGACCGTGGTCCTGCCTTTGTGAGTAACTCGCTGGCAATGGTGAGCAGTTATAATCCTTGGCGTCCCAATGCCGATGTCATGGAGTCGGGACTGGGCATCCTACAAGGCAAAAATTCTGAACTGACTTACGAAAAGAAACATGAACTGAATCTGGGTATCGATTTAGGTTTTCTGGATAACCGTATCAACTTCAGCATGGATTGGTACAAACGCAAGAACTATGACCTGATAGGATGGTTGAGTACTACCGGTCTGGATGGAGAAATTGGCAAGTATGCCAATGTGGCAAGCATGCGTTCGCACGGTATAGAGCTGACTCTTTCTACCCGTAACATTGCCAAGAAGGACTTCAAGTGGAACACTGACTTCATTTTCTCTAAAACCAAGAACAAGGTAACCGATTTGGAGGCATTCTCATCGGTAATGGACATGGTGAGCGGATATGGATTTGCCATGCAAGGCTATCCGGTAAGAAGTTTGTTTTCGCTCGACTTCCGTGGACTGAATGAAGAAGGTCTGCCTACTTTCATTAATGAAAATGGCGAATTGACCACAAGCAACATCAACTTCCAGGAGCGCAACAACAAATCACACCTGATTTATGAAGGTACTACAGATCCTACCATTACA